>JADMIO011276554.1_pt1:0-27500 | contig 58487 bp, 43 predicted proteins | sample 8958161 | NCBI WGS metagenome assembly JADMIO01 (sample SAMN16585339, study PRJNA669376) | soil metagenome | isolation source: Crop rotation soil | place: USA: Cullars Rotation, Alabama | collected 2011
GCCGCGACTTCAAGTCACGTGAATTCCAAGCTTCGGATCCCACTGTGCTGGAAAGGCGGCTGCCGAAGCCGAGGCAAAGAAGAACAACTGGAACGTTGCAATCGCGATCCTCGATGCCGGCGGGCACCTTCTCATGTTCCAGAAGCTCGATGGAACTCAGCCGGGCAGCGTGAAAGTTGCGCTCGGCAAAGCGACAACGGCGCTGAATTTCAAGCGGCCGACCAAGATGATGGAAGAAGTGGCGACGAGCCGTCCGGTGTTCCTCGCGATCGATGGAATCATTCCGGTGCAGGGCGGGCTGCCCGTCATTGTTGAGGATCAACTGATCGGTGCCGTCGGCGTGAGCGGTGTGAAATCTGCCGAAGACGAGCAGGTCGCTCAAGCGGCCATCAACGTATTGAAGTAGCGAGCAACAGGTCTTCAGCAAGCTGTAGCTGGATTTGCTGGCCGGACCGGAGTGTCAGGTTCTTTGGGCCGGCATCCGGCCGGCCTGCAATGATGAAACCGATAATCGCGCCGCCGAGAAGTCCGGTGACACGCGATCTCTTTCCTCCCGCCACGGCGCCCACCGTTGCGCCAAGGCCGGTGTAAGCGGCGTAACGGAGATTCCTCTTCGGCGTTCCCGCCGTGAATGAATTGGTGATCCAGGTTTGAATGCGCCGGCCATCCGGGAACTCCACCTCTCGAAATACCAGTCGAACCCGTCCTTCCGCATCGCGCCTCGCAGGCTGAATCGTTTCAACGCGCCCGCGTAAGCGGCTTCCTTGCGGCAAACCCTTAACAACTGCCGCGGCAATCTCATCGCCTTGCTGCGACGAGGCGGTATTCACCGTGTCCTCAAGCTTCACTGTGATGACCGCGCCGGCAGGGATGGATGGCGGCAGCTGCAGCAACATCACGGCGAGGAGCATGCCGGTGGTGTACATTCCCTTATGTTAGGATGGCCGCCACGCTAACGGAAAGGACGTTCTCGGCATGAATCCAATCACGGGACTTCTGGCACTCTTGGGAGTGGTGACTGCAATCTTCATTGCAGGATGGAAGAAGGCGATCAGCAGGTCCGGGCAGGCCGTTGGCTTTCCAAATCCGTGGGAGCTGGGTGTCGGTTTCTTCACGAACTTTCTCGACACGCTCGGCATCAGTTCATTCGCGACAACGACCTCGTTGTTCCGTTTCAAGAAAATGGTGGACGATCGCGTCATTCCCGGAACGCTGAATGTCGGTCACTTTCTTCCCACCGTTGCGCAGACGCTCATCTACACCACGCTTATTCCCGTCGATATACCCACGCTGTTTTCGCTGATCATTGCTGCCGTTGCCGGAGCGTGGCTCGGCGCGGGTGTTGTCGCACGCTGGTCGAAACGCGCGGTGCAGATCGGCATGGGGATCGCGCTTCTCATTGCTGCCGTACTGTTCTTCATGCAGGCGAGGAATCTGTTTCCTGGAGGCGGCGCCGCCATCGGTGTCAGCGGTATGAAACTCGCCGTCGGCATCGCGGTGAACTTCGCGCTCGGAGCTTTGATGTCGCTCGGCATCGGACTGTATGCGCCGTGCATGATTATGATCAGCCTGCTTGGAATGGATCCCAAGGCAGCATTCCCGATCATGATGGGGTCGTGCGCCTTTCTAATGCCAGCCGGGAGCCAGAAGTTCATTGCGACGAAGAGCTATAACGTGCGCGCCGCGCTTGGATTGGCGATCGGCGGAGTCCCGGCAGTTCTCATCGCTGCCTATGTCGTGCGGTCGCTTGATCTGAACACCGTGCGATGGCTCGTGATCGTGGTTGTCACATATACGGCCATAACGATGCTGTTATCGGCCAGGGCGGAGAAGAAGGCTACTTCAGGAGTGGTCCCTGCAGCCTCAGGCGACTGACGTCATCATCATCGGTGCCGGAGCTGCCGGCCTGATGTGCGCGATCGAAGCTGGAAAACGCGGCCGGTCCGTGATCATCCTCGAGCGGAACGACGCCGTGGGGAAGAAGATTCGAATCTCCGGCGGCGGCCGGTGCAACTTCACGAACATCCACACGGCTCCTGAGAATTTCATCTCGGAGAATAAGAGCTTTCACAAGTCGGCTCTGGCCCGATACACACCTTCCGACTTCATCGCGCTCGTGAAACGGCATCGCATCAAGTACCACGAGAAGAAGCTCGGACAACTGTTCTGCGATGAGTCGTCGCAGCAGGTGATCGACATGCTGAAGGCGGAGTGCGCGGCGGCGAAAGTGCGCATTGTCCTGAATTGCCGCGTCGAGGCAGTGGAGAAGAAAGCGCGTTTCATCGTTCATACGAACCTGGGAAACTTTGAAAGCTCATCGCTGGTGATTGCGACGGGCGGACTCTCGATTCCCAAACTCGGTGCAACGGACTTCGGATACAAAGTTGCAAAGCACTTCGGCTTGAAGGCGACGCCGGTGCGCCCCGCGCTTGTCGGCCTGGTGCTCGATGGCCGCGAGATGAAACCATTCCGCGATCTTCACGGGGTTTCGATGGAGGCCGTCGTGAAGTGCGGCCGTGCCCAGTTCCGTGAGAACGTGCTGTTCACCCACCGCGGGATCAGCGGTCCCGCGATCCTGCAGATTTCATCGTACTGGAAGACGGGAGATGAGATTGTTCTCGACCTTCGTGCCGGCGATAAAGATCCAAGGACTCTGCCTCGACGTTTTCTCCAGGTCTGGAATTCCCTGCACGCCACTGAGGATCTCCGCCAGTGGCGTATCCTGCCCTCACGCACCGAAGGCTACGAAAAGGCCGAAGTCACCGCCGGCGGAGTCGACACGAGCGAGTTGTCATCGCAGACCATGGAAGCGAAATCCGTTCCCGGCCTCTACTTCATTGGCGAGGTCGTCGACGTGACCGGACATCTTGGCGGTTTTAATTTCCAATGGGCCTGGGCCTCCGGATTCGCGGCGGGCCGGGTGGTGTAAGCCGTGCTATCCTCTTCGCAAATTTTATGTACAAAATCTGGCAGGTGATCGTTGCATCGGCCGTCGGCACGATGATCGAGTGGTACGACTTTTATATTTTCGGAAGTCTCGCCACCGTCATCTCGCCTCTGTTCTATCCCAAAGGAAACGACACGCTCGCGCTGATCGCGTATCTCTCGACGTTTGCCGTCGGTTTCGTCGTACGTCCGTTCGGCGCGCTCTTCTTCGGAAGGCTCGGCGATCTTGCCGGACGCAAGTACACATTTCTCATCACGCTTCTGATGATGGGTGGTGCAACCGCGCTCATCGGTCTGCTTCCGACGTACGCAACCATCGGCATGGCCGCGCCGGCGATTCTTCTGATCGTTCGCGTGCTCCAGGGACTCGCGCTCGGCGGTGAATACGGCGGAGCGGCGGTCTACGTCGCCGAGCATGTGCCCGACGGCAAGCGAGGTTTCTACACGAGCTTCATTCAGATCACCGCGACACTTGGTCTGTTCGTTTCGCTGGCGGTGATTCTGATCGTCCAGAACACGATGAGCCCCGCGACTTTCAATTCCTGGGGCTGGCGGATTCCATTTCTCGCGTCGACGCTGCTCGTCGGCATCTCCTTGTACATCCGGATGCGCATGAAGGAATCGCCGATTTTTCAGCACATCAAGGGCGGCGGCATGACTTCCGCAACACCGCTGAAAGAAGCGTTCACGCACTGGGACAATCTCAAACGCGTCCTGATTTCACTGTTCGGTGCGACGGCGGGGATGGGCGTCGTCTGGTATTGCGGCCAGTTCTACGCGCTTTTCTATCTTCAGACCGTTCTCAAGGTGAACGGAACATCAGCAAACTACATCGTTGCGATTGCGTTGTTGATGGGAATGCCGCTGTTTGTTTTCTTCGGTGCGTTGTCGGATCGCATCGGCCGCAAGGGAATCATGCTGGCAGGTTTTCTGCTTCCGGCGATTCTGTTCCTGCCGATCTATCACTGGATGCAGGCTGCGGCCGGCTCCAACGTCGTGACCGCCGCTTCGCAGCGCAACGCGGTCACGGGAGCAATCGCGCTGACCCCTTTGACGACGGATGCCAGTGGCGCATTGAAACCAGCAGCCGAAGCCTTGCCTTATAAAGATCTGCCGACGTTTCTCGCCGATCCGATCGCGTGGAAGTTGATCCTGCTGGTCTTCGTCCAGGTGATCTTCGTCACGATGGTTTACGGTCCGATTGCGGCCTACCTTGTCGAAGCGTTCCCGGCGAAGATTCGCTACACCGCGTTATCTCTGCCATATCACATCGGAGCCGGCGTGTTTGGCGGGCTCCTTCCTTTGATTGGCCTCTACGTGGTGGCGTCGACCGGCGATATCTATGCGGGCCTGTACTATCCGATCATCGTCGCCGGGATTTCCTTCGTCATCGGTGCGATATTCCTGAAGGAAACACACAACGTCATGATCTGGAAGGAAGTCGAGAAAGTCGCGCAATTGACCGAAAAATAGTCGAGCTTTCGACGGCAACGCGCGACCTCCTGACAAGCGGATGCACAATTGGAAATTGAAGAAATCTACGATGCGCTGATTGAAGCCGGTGCGAGCCAGGATAAAGCCCGGGCGGCTGCCAGGGCAATTGCCAGGTACGAATCTGAGATGGGTGACATTCGTTCGACGCAAAGGTTGCACAGTTGGATGCTAGGCACGTTGATTGCGCTTTGCATCGCGATATTGTTTCGGGTTTTTTTCATGAACTCGCTAGTGTCCTGAGTTGTAAGAGTCATCCCACATTCAGTTCGAAACGTAGCCGCGGATTTCGCAGATAACACGGATTGAATCCGCGTCATCCGTGGAATCCGCGGCTAAACGTCAGAGACGATACTTATAACTCACCACGCTAGCCGATATAGCTCATCAGCAGACTGCAAGATGATTCGCCGCAAGCGAACCGGATAATCCTTCTGTTCCGCGAGGAAACCCTTCACTGTCTCTGCAACTGCATTGCTGTTGTGCCCGCCGAGCGTTGCATACATCCAGTTTGTCGGAAAGAAAATGTCGCCGGTTCGTTGGATCTCTCGAAGGAGATCCAGCGCCGGCCGTACATATTTCTCGGATTGCGGACGGCGCAGCGGGTGGTTGAGATAGGCGAGGCCTTCGGCCGCCCACGGTTCACGCCGGCGGTTCTTCACATCGGAAAGGCTCGCAAAGAATTTATCCCTGGTCGCTTCATCACCTGAGAGTGCGGGCATTACAAATTCAAAGCGCGCTTTTCGATCCGGATTCATGAAGCGGCCGCGCTGTTCTTCGAGTATCGCCGCCGCCGAAGGCACACCACGGACGGCAAGCTCGAGCGCCATCGCCGCCTCATCGGGCTCGGAGAGCATCAGTCCCAGAATCTTCTCCTGTCGTCTCCACACTCTTTCGAGAAACGCTACGCCTTCCGGCGTTGTGACAATAGATCGAAACGTCGAGAAATAAGTCGACTTCAATGTGGACGACGCGGCGCGCGCCAGCTGGCTGCGCAAGGTTTCTTCTAGTTTCGGCGCGAGCTGGTTACGTTCTGTATCCGGAAGAAAGTTCCAGAATGCGGTGTCGCTGTAGCCCAGGATGAGCTGAACGTTCTGTTCGGTCGTCTCCTGGGGAAGGGCGCGCAGCGCGAGGTCGAGGAAATCCTGCGGTTCAACGCGACGGTCCAGCAATTCTTCCCACAGCGTGACCCACGCGGCGCCACGGGTGAGCGGATCTTTCAGATCCGGCAAATGCTGAAGCAGGTAGGTCCGGCTCGCGCTGTCGAGCGTGAAGTCGCCGTAGGCAAGCCCTCCGCCGGTGGGCAGGACGAATTGAGGTGGCGCCTCCGTTTGAATTTCAGTTCGTTCCTTTTCCAGATTCAATGCGACGGAACGTGTCGCGTTCGCGGTTCCGACCACGACATCGATCTGCTGGATCCAGCGCGGATCTTTCTGGATGAACGCGACACGCTGTCCTTGAACCTCCGTCTCGACGGAAGGTCGTCCCGCTTCCTCAACCCATGCGCGGCTCCACGCAGCAAGATCCAGGTCGGTGCGTTCGTCGAGCAGGTGAACGAGATCGAGCCATGTCGCATTGCCGAACTGAAATTGTTTCAGGTAGACCTGGAGGCCCTCCTGCAGTTTTTCCGCTCCGAGAATCTTTTCGAGCTGGCGCATCACGATGGGCGCCTTTTGATAAATGATGGCGCCATAAAGGCTGCCCGCATCGTCGAGGTTGTCGAGTTCCTGCCGGATGGGATGCGTCCCCTGCGTCCGGTCCACCCCATAGGCCGCGGGATAGTTTGATACGAGGAACCGGAGTTCGTGGTTTACCCCGGGAAATGCGGGGTTCACGATCTTTGCGGCGATGAAGTTGGCGAAGACTTCCTTCATCCAGACATCATTGAACCAGCGCATGGTCACGAGATCGCCAAACCACATGTGCGACGATTCGTGAGCGATCGTGCTTGCGCGATTCAGCATCTGGTTTTCGGTGGCGGACTTCTCCATCAGGATCGAGGCAGCGTTGTAGAAGATAGCCCCGGGATGCTCCATCCCTCCGAATTGAAACGAAGGTATCAGGACGAAATCGAATTTGCCGAACGGGTACGGAATGCCCGTGTACTTTTCCAGCCACGCCAGCGCCTGCGCATGAAGGTCGAAGACGGCGTCGCGATTACGCTGAACCTTTTCGGCATCCGTTTCGCGGTGGAACATGCGCATCGTGCGGCCATTGCGTTCTGCGGTCTCGACCTGGAATTTTCCGGCCGCGAATGCGAACAGATACGTCGGTATCGGTTGTGTTTTCGCATACACTCCGGTCGAAGTTTCCGCGCCATTGGCGACGGCCGTCCAGTCTTCCGGCACTTTCAAATTGAGAGTAAATCGCGCTTTCAGGTCCGGCTGGTCGAAGCACGGAAAAGCCAGATGGGCACGTGCCGGAACGAACAGCGTGTACATGAAGTCGGGATTCCGGTTCAGGGATGCGTCACCGGCTTTGAACGCGATTGCGACGGTGTTCTCGCCGGCAGTCAGCTCCGCACCCGGAATGATGATGTGCTGGTTGACGGCCTTGAACTGCGATGGCGTTCCGTTCGCTTTCACGTCGATAATCGAGTCCGGGCCCGGCGTGAAATCGAGGACCAGCGGATGCGCGTTGTCGGTGCGCGCAAACCGGATGACGGCTTTGCCTTGAACGGGATCGGAAACCCCTGCAGGTATTTCGAAGGACAGTTCGTACCGCAGGTTGGAGATCGTCTGCGCCCGTTGCGTGGCGAGTGTTTGCGGAACGCCGGGCGCGGGATCGGGTTCCTGCGTTGGGTTGCTGTGACAGCCTGGTTGCAAAATCACGGTGAGTAAGAATAAAGCGAAAGCGATCCGGTTATAGGTTCTGGAGATCATCGATGATGGCCGCGATGGCCTTACGCAGATCCCGCGCAGTCACAAGGTTAAACGTTCGCGGGCGGAGCGGTTTCATAAATCTTTCAAGTTCATCAAAGACATCGTTCACGTTGAGACGGAACCGAAGATGGTAAACGCGGCAGTTGCAGTCGCCCTCAACGATGATGGGGCTCAGGTCCGAGCCGTTTTCAAAGAGCAGGGGGTTCGTCACCACGATGAACACCCGCATCGGTGCGTCTGCGGATGTGGCACCCGATTCGATGCGTTTGCTGAGGAACTGCCTGAAGTACGCCCCGTTGTTCTTGCGATCTTCCAGCGCAGCCGCGCTGATCTGCGGTGTTTCTGCCTTTTCCATCGCATCCATCAACGCCGGCCACTCGACGGTATCAAAATCGTTTTGCTCGAACAGAACTTCGTGACGCGTCAGGTCCAAACCTGCAATGGAGATCGATCCCTGGTTCAGTTCCATCTGTGAGAGGGCCGCGAGCGCGCCGACGGTGATGTAGTTGTGGTTTCGCACCATGCGCCCCCGCCGGATCCATTGTTCGGGAACGTCGAGTGTCGAGATGAGCTGGACATCCACAGGTTTTTTCAGCGTCACCGGTAGCGAAAGCCTGCTCGACGACATCAGGACAGTCCCGCCGCCGGACTCCTTGGTGCGGGGAAACTCGGCGAGCGGCATTCCTTTGAAGACGTAGGGCAGAGGATCGTTGTCGATTCCCGCAACCCGGATGCGCCGGCGTGCGACGTTGTGTTTTCCGGTTTCGCGGTCATAAAGGACCATCCACAGCAGGTAGTTGCCGGGCTGGACGAACGCGCGCATGTTGAATTGAACTACGGCATGGCCGGGAAGCTCCTGGTCGATGTCCTGCCGCAGGATTGCGGGTTCGTTCAACCACTCGCCGTCCATCGTGCTGATGCGAGTCACCAGGAAGAGGTCGTGGGCATTGCCGGCGCGATTCAATTGTTTCGCGCCGATCCGGACGGTATATGGAACCTCGAGGCGCTGGTCCATCCGAAGACCGGCGTTCCCAACCTGAACGCTCCACGGGATTTCTGCCACGTCGGAAGAATTCAGCCATTGCCGTATTGGAATCGATCGCAGATCGAGTTCCGCCTCCGCACCAAGCGTGCGGTTCGACGGTAAAAGCACCAATAGACAAAGCATTGCCAGGGGCCGGGGATTCATGCCCCAAAATACTAACCGAAGTTGACATGAGAACACAGCGGGTGAGATATTCCACGGCCATGAAAATGCGAATAATTCTGTGTGTCCTAATACTGGCTGCCGCAGGCGTAAATGCCGGCGCGCAGCAGCGTGGAGCCGCTCCGGCGGCGCCGCCTCCGCCGCCACCCACTCCGCGCGCCGCCGCCCAGGTGGATTTGACCGGGAACTGGGTTCCATTGATTACAGAAGACTGGCGCTGGAGGATGGTTACTCCGCCGAAAGGCAACTACGCCAGCGTTCCGCTGAATGATGCGGGAAAGAAATTGACCGAAGCATGGGACCTGGCCAAGGACGACGCTGCCGGAGAGCAGTGCAAACCGTATGGCGCCGGCGGCATCATGCGCATGCCTGTCCGCATACGCGTGTCATGGGCCGACGACAACACACTGAAAATCGAAACCGACGGCGGCCAGCAGACCCGCCTGTTCAATTTCGACAAAACGAAGCAGGCCACCGGACCTAAGACGTGGCAGGGCTTTTCTGCTGCCGAGTGGACCCGCCCGCCCGCAGGGCGCGGCCGCGGAGGCCAGGTGCCGCCGACACCAATGGGCGCCATGAAGGTGGTGACGAAGAATCTGCGCGCTGGATATCTACGCAAGAATGGCGTGCCGTACAGCGAGAATGCCGTGGTGACCGAATACTACGACACGGTCTCTGCATTCGGTGTCACGTACCTGAATGTTACGACGATCGTCGAAGATCCGGCGTACCTGACAATGCCGTTCGTCACCAGCTCCAACTTTAAAAAGGAAGCCGATGGATCGAAATGGAGTCCGAGCCCATGCAAGACGGATCCGCCGATCGCTTCCAAATGGCCACTGGTGGACTAGGAAGGAATCATCATGAAATCTATATTTGGCATTCTTATATCTCTGGTTGTGATGCAGGTTCCCGCCGTCTTCGCCCAGGCCGATCTCGCCGGCGAATGGCAGATGCCCGGCGGCGCAGACCTCGCCGTTCATGAAGAACAGGATGATCGCGGCGGCGGTCCCGAAATCGGCGACTACGCCGGTTTCCCAATCAACGATGCGCTGCGCTACCGCGCTGAGTCGTATTCGCCGTCGTGGCTGACCGAGCCGGAACACCAGTGCATTCCGCATCCGGCGCCGTACCAGTATCACGGCCCGGGCGAACTGACGTTCGTCCGCGAATACGATCCTGCAACGCAGCTGCTGGTTGCGTACCACGTCTACGGGTCTTACGGTAATGCGCGCATCATCTATATGGATGGACGCCCGCATCCGCCCGCAGATGCCGAACATTCGTTCGTTGGTTTCTCGACAGGTAAGTTTGAAGGGGACAAGCTCGTCGTCGAAACGACGCATATGAAGGCGGCATGGATCCGCCGCAACGGTCTGTTCACCAGCGATCAGGCCACGATGGTGGAGTACTACATCCGCCACGACGACACGCTGACGATCGTGACGGTCGTCAACGATCCGTACTACCTCGAAGAGCCTTTCATCCGCTCCAGCGACTACAAGCAGAACGTGCGTCCACCATTGAAGCTCGGCGAGTTCGGCAACTTCGTGGTCGGCGGCAACGGCCCGACGTATTACAAGTGTTTCCCGAGCGAAGAAACTGCCCAGGATAGACGTCACGTTCCGTTCTACATGCCGGGCAAGAACGAATTCATCCAGGAATTCACGACCAAGTATGCGATTCCGGTGATCGCATCGCGCGGCGGCGCCGAGACGATGTATCCCGAATTTGTGGCCAAGCTGAAGCAGCCGGCTCCGGTGGTCAACAATGCGAACTTGAATATTCCGCACAAAGTACCGGATGCAGCCGCACAGACAGGAATTCATTCGCTTCATGTTGCCGGCAAGGTCTGGATGATTTCCGGCGGCGGCTCCAACGCGACCGTGCAGATCGGCGACGAAGGTGTGCTGGTTGTGGATCCGGGCAGAGCCGACCGCGCTGACGCCGTGATCGCAGAGATCCATAAACTTGCCGGTGACAAGCCGATCCGGATGATCGTGAATACGCAATACGATCCGGATCACTCCGGCGGCAACGAGAAAGTTGCGGCGGGATCGACGAAGACCATGCAAAAAGCGTCGATGGTCTCGACGGAGGCCGCAGTCGGCCGCATGGCGGAAGCGAAGGTTCCCGTCGCGGGCCAGCCGAACGACACGTTCTTCGGTGCGACTCGTGAAATGTATTTCAACGATGAACCGGTCGTGGCTTACGCCGTTGAAGCTGCGAACAGCGATAACAGTGCGTTCGTGGTTTTCCGAAAGTCTGACGTCATCAGCTCGGGCGATATCGTCGATGCCACGCGCTACCCGGTCATCAAGCTCGACCAGGGCGGCAGCTTCAACGGGATCATCGAAGGTATTAACCGGATCGTGGATCTTGCTGTAGCCAGCTATCGCGAAGAGGAAGGAACGATGATCGTTACCGGCCACGGCCACATCTACAACGAAGCCGATGTGACCGAGTATCGGGATTCGATGACCATCATCCGTGATCGCATCCAGGATGCAATCAAGCGCGGCATGAACCTCGAACAGGTGAAAGCCGCACGCCTGACTCGCGACTTCGATGGCCGTTACGGTTCAACCGAAGGTTGGACGACCGACATGTTCATCGACGCCGCCTACAAGAGTCTCGGCGGCAAGTAGCACCTCGAAAGAAAAATTCGGGGTCTGACCGGTTGTTTCCTATTTTCTTGAACTACAGAAAATAGGAAACAACCGGTCAGACCCCGAATTTTTTTCTCCATCCTTTCGGAACCAATCCTTCAAAAGTTTTGTCTTATCTCCTAAGAAAACCCGATTCCGGACGTTGTCATTAGTGAAGGGCGGCATGAACGAGACGGCGAAATCGCAATGGATCGTTGAAGTTCTGGATCGTTACGAAGCATCGCTCGTCCGATATGCCACCTGGATCCTCGGAAACGTCGAATGCGCTCGCGAGATCGTGCAGGAAACCTTCCTCCGCCTGTGCCGGGAAGATCCCGCGTCGATCTCGGATCACCTGGCCCAGTGGTTATTCACCGTGTGCAGGAACCTCGCATTCGACGCCCGAAAGAAGGAGGGCCGCATGACACCGCTCGGAGATGTTGAGATTGGAGTAACCGACAATCTCGATGACAAACACACCGTCAATCAAATCCTCCAGATCGTCGAAACGCTGCCGAAGAATCAGCGAGAGGTCATCTATCTCAAATTCCAGTCCGACCTCAGCTACAAGGAAATCAGTGCCGTGACGAACCTGTCCGTCAGCAACGTGGGATTCCTGATTCATACCGCAGTCCGCGCGATCCGCAAGCAAATGCTCGAGGAGCCGGTAAGGAGGACACAATGAAGGTCAATCCAAACGATCCAAAGTGGACAGCCTACGTATTGGGCGAACTCGACGCGAAGGAGAGTGCGGCAATCGAGGCATTGCTGGGTGAGTCCGCCGAAGCGCGCGCGCTGGTTGAAGAACTGCGAATGGCGACGACGATGTTGAAGGAAGAACTCGTGAGCCAGGCGCCATCGACCTTGAATGCCGGCCAGCGCGCTGCGATTCGAATGGCTGCTGCTCCAAAGGCGCGAAGCTGGAGGGGCATTCGCGTTGCGCGTTGGGCCGCCGGGATGGCTGCAGCGGGTCTGATTGTGGCGACGGCGGTGATTCCGTCGTTGTTGCGATCCCGCCAGGCGGCGCAACCACCCGTGCTGATCTCGGCAAATATTCCGGAGCAACAAGAAACAACGGTCGCTCCGGAAGCTCCGGACGTACGCGTTAAACCGCAGGCGAAGGTGCCGATAGAAATTCAGGCGCCGATAGAAATTCAGGAACAAGTGCAGGTATCCCAGGAAGAGGTGCGATCGGATTTTCTGAAAGACATCAGGCGCGAAGCGGATGCCACGCCACCGCCACCTCCTGGATCTCCTGCGCGGCAGGGTGCCTTATCCGGCCTGGTGCTTGGTGGAGTCTTGAATAGTTTCGACAAAAAGGAAGCTCAGCCGGCCTTTGCTCCGGCGGCCGCGCCTGTAGATCGAGCTTACCGTCCTTCGTTCAACACGGAGGCTTACGACCGCATCACCGACAATCCGTTCATTCGCGTGACCCAGGATCCGCTCGCGACGTTTTCAAGCGACGTGGATACCGCGTCGTACGCGAACGTCCGCCGCTTCCTGGCCCAGAACCAGCTGCCACCGAAAGACGCCGTGCGGATCGAAGAAATGATCAACTACTTCAGCTACGACTATCCGCAGCCGGATGGTGAGCATCCGATCCTCGCGCAGATGGAAGTTGCATCCGCTCCGTGGAGCCCGCAGCACCGGCTGGTCCGCATCGGGATCAAAGGGAAAGATCTCGATCTGAACAAACGTCCGCCGAGCAACCTGGTATTTCTTATCGATGTCTCCGGTTCGATGCAGCCGCCGGAGAAGCTTCCGCTCTTGAAGAGCGCAATGAAGCTCCTGATCGACAAACTGAACGAGAACGATCGCGTTTCGATGGTTGTGTATGCCGGGGCATCCGGCATGGCACTGCCGCCGACGACCGGTGACAAGAAGGAAATCATTCTTCGCGCGCTCGACAATCTCGAGGCGGGTGGTTCCACAAACGGTGCATCCGGGATTCAGCTTGCGTACAACGTGGCCGTCGCGAATTACATTCGCGGTGGTATTAACCGCGTGATCCTCGCGACCGATGGTGACTTCAACGTTGGAGTGACAAACCAGGGAGATCTCACGCGGCTCATCGAAGAGAAGGCGAAGAGCGGTGTGTTTCTCAGCGTCCTTGGTTTTGGCCTTGGCAACTTGAAGGACTCCACGATGGAAAAACTCGCCGATACCGGCAATGGCAACTACGCGTACATCGATACGTTGAATGAAGCGCGAAAGGTGCTGGTCGAAGAGATGGGCGGCACGCTCGTGACGATCGCAAAGGATGTGAAGATCCAGATCGAGTTCAATCCCGCGCAGGTGAATGCGTACCGGTTGATTGGTTATGAGAACCGCGTTCTCCGGAACGAGGACTTCAATAACGATCAGAAAGACGCCGGGGACATGGGTGCGGGACACACCGTGACGGCGCTGTTTGAAATCGTGCCGAACGGCGTCGATGTGCCTGTGCCTGGTGTGGATCCGCTCAAGTACCAAACACCGGCAACGACGGCGCGCGCGGCTTCATCGACTCGTGAAACGCTGACGCTCAAGATCCGTTACAAGGATCCGGAAGGCAGCCAGAGCAAGCTGCTCGAGCTTCCGCTTGTGGACTCGGGGAAGGCGTTCAACGCCGCGAGTACGGACTACCGGTTTGCAGCTTCGGTGGCGGCGTTCGGAATGATTCTTCGGGAGTCGCCGTACAAGGGAAGCGCGACGCTTGGTGCTGTGCTGGATATGGCTGAGGGCAGCAAAGGCCAGGACCGGAACGGTTACCGCCAGGAGTTCATCAGCCTGGTGAATCGCGCGAGAGGGCTGGGCAGGTAACGGCGCTACTTCGACCCTCACCCGCCGCTTCGCGGCACCCTCTCCCAGTGGGAGAGGGATCGGCCGGAACGTCCCTCTCCCACTGGGAGAGGGTGGCCCGAAGGGCCGGGTGAGGGTCGAAATCACGACGAACACTCACCTTTCAAATTCCCCTTCCTTCACCGTCAGCGGACTCGACATCGCGTATCGTGCAATCTCGTCTTTCCGCATGAATACAATTCCCGGATGCTTCTGGGCATAGCCAATGAATTCCTCAATCACGCCAGCCCGCGATGCCCGTCCCTCGACTCGATCGAGCAGGCTTACTGACAACATCCGCCGCTTCATCGCGGCCTCTTCGTAGAGCGCATCGAATTCCCGTTTTAACTCCGATGCCACCTCATCATTCCGCAGGCCGTCCAGTTGAAATGTATCGGGCACGACCATGAACGGCTTCTTCCGAACTGCGATCACAAATGGCTCGTCCCGGCTCGGATCGTCCGAGTAATACAGGAAACCCAGGTCCTGCAGTATCTCTAACGTGTTCGGTGTGGACCGCATGTCCGCCGCATGGAAACCGATGGGCTTCATTCCGGTTGCGGCCTCGATTGCCCTGATGGTCGCCTCATACGAAGCCTGATCTTCGTCTCGTGATTCTCCGCGCGCTGCGGCTTCATGTCCTCGCTGGACGATTTCCTTTGCCAGTTGTGGATGTTTCTCCACAGCGCTGCCGGCCATGTGCGATGTCGTCTTTACTTTCCTGCGATCGACCATATCGAGCAGACGTGGAATGCCTTCCTTGAATCCGTAATCATCCCCTGCTTCGAATTGCATTGAGAGGGATACGACCATCCGCGCTCCATTCGGCCAGAAGACGCCCTGCGCCGGACGCGGAATTGCCGGCCTTGCGGTTTGCCGGGCAGCTCCCGGCCGCCGTTGTTGCGGGCTGTACGCGAGTCCGAAGAGTGCGCTTGCCATGAAGCCCCGTCGATCCATTAATAGCCTCCTGTGATGCTTTTAGTCGACTTCCGGAAGGATTCCAAGCTCCCGGTAGATTGGCCTGACGACTGTACGGATGTGGTGAAGTTTCTTTGCGAACCATGCACTGCATACAAGAATCGCCATCGCCCCGACGACAACCGTCAGCGGCGCGCCGATCCTGTCGGCCAGCATTCCGGAGATCAGGCTGCCGAACGGCTGCATGCCGATGACGCACAGGGTGTAGAAGCTCATCACGCGTCCCCGTTTGCCTTCGGCGACGACCGTTTGCATGATCGTATTGCCGGCCGAGTACGTTTGCATCATCGAGAAGCCGATGATGAACATCAGCACCAATGACAGCGGGAAACTGCGCGATGACGCGAAAGCGATAAGCGTGGCGCCGAACGCAAACGCCGTGATCTTCATCATCCGGCCCAGACCGACAATTGTTCGTCTCATCGCCAGCATTGCTGCGCTGACCAGCGCCCCGACTCCCGAAGCCGCCGTGAGGAAACCAAGCGTATGCGGTCCGCCGTGAAGAATGGTTGCCGCGAAAACGGGCAACAGAATCGAATAGGGAGCGCCCGCAACACTCAGTACGGCGATGAGCGTCAGGATCGAACGGATCGGCACGAATCCCTTGATGTACGACATGCCTTCACGCAGCTCGAGCCAGATGTTTTCATGCAACCGCCGCGCTCCCGGCTGGATGTGCATCATGAAGAGGGATGCAATGACGGCGAGATAGCTGAATCCGTCGATCAGGAAGCAGTACCCTTCGCCACCGATCGCAATGATCGCACCGGCAATGGACGGGCCGATCAATCGCGATCCGTTCAGCATCGATGAGTTCAGCGCGATCGCATTCGGAAGATCCGAGCGGTCCTGGATCATTTCGATAACGAAAGTCTGCCGCGCCGGCATGTCGAAGGCATTCACCACACCTTGAAACATCATGAGCGCAGCGATCTGCCAGATGTTCACGCGGCCGCTGAAGGTCAGGAGCGCCAGAGCAAACGACTGCAGCATCGAGAGCAGCTGCGTCCATTTCAAAACGGTATGCCGGTTGAGGCGGTCGACCCATACTCCCGCGAAGGGCGTGAGCAGAAATGCCGGTATCTGTCCTGAGAAACCGATGACGCCGAGCAGCAGTGCGGAATTGGTAAGGCGGTAGACCAGCCAGCTCGTTGCAACCTGTGTCATCCATGTGCCGATGAGGGACATGCCCTGACCCATGAAGAACAGGCGGTAGTTCCGGTGCCGCAGCGCGCGGAATGCGAAGTGGAAACCGGCAGACGGGTTACTTTCAGTCATCGTTACTCTTCTGACTATAACCCGTCTGTCGATGAGACGTGTCTGACACCAATAAATTCGGTGTCAGACACACAAGCTGATAAAGCAAGTGTCAGACACCGAAGTTTTTGGTGTCTGACACGGAATTTTCCTTACGGACTACTGCACGGGCGAACCGGACTGGCCGGATGGAAAACACGGCACGCACGTTGATGAGATGGCGGTGGCGTAACGGATCACGGAGTCGGGCACGCTGTAATAACCATATCGCCCGCTGTTGATTCCGGTCGGTGTTGCTGAAGCGGTATAGTCCGGCCCGGATGCTGTAACTGTAAAACTGTATCCGGATACGGCGCCGCTGAAACGGCTATCGATCATGCCTCCTGCAACCAAGTCTGCAATAGCACCGAAGTTCCCGCTCGAAGACAAAATGTAGTTCGCTTCGGCGGTATTAATCGTTTTGAGGTTCGAGACGGCAGACGCTTCATTCGCTGACTGTCTCGAACGCAATAATGATGGAATCGCTATCGTCGCGATGATCAAGATGATCGCCACGACTATGAGCAACTCCAGAAGGGAAAACCCTTCTTCCTTTCTCATGTCGTACTCCTTATCCCTGGAACAGCTCGATTGCGTAGGTGGGGATTTTGACATGCAGCCACGTGCGGATTCAGCAACTTTTTGCGTTCAAAGTTGCTGAAAAATCTAGGAAGTTTTCTTATTTCAGATTTAACGGTCTTGCCGAATAAAAACGTTATGCCGAAAAGAGGACTCGAACCTCCACCCCCTTGCGAGGACTAGAACCTGAATCTAGCGCGTCTGCCAATTCCGCCATTTCGGCTAAAGAGTTTCAATCTTCGTATACTGAATGGATGAAACGCAAGGGGAGATCAAAGGGGCCCTCGAGAAAGCCTCCGTCCAGAGGCCCCAGCCAGGAAGATCTCGTTCAGTACATCCGGAAGTCGGCGGATCGAGGCGCCAACCTTCAACGCATCCTCGATGACTTCGATGCAACTCCCGCCGCCCGCAAGCAGATCAAAGACATCCTCAATCAACTTGTCAAAGACGGGCGTCTCGCGAAGCATCGCGGGAATCGGTACGAGGCTGCGGCGAGGAACCTGGTCGAAGGGACGATCGTCATTCATCGCGACGGCTACGGCTTTGTGATCCCGAAGGAAAAGGTTCCTGGAATCGGAAGCGACATCTTCATCCCTGAAAGCCTCGTCTCATCGGCCATGAACGGCGACACCGTGAAGGCCGAGATCACGCTTCGCAAGGCCGGCGGCCGCGCGGAAGGCCGCGTTGTCACGGTGGAGAAGCGTGCCCGTGAGACTGTCGTCGGGCAGCTGCGTTTCGATGGCGAGGTTTTCTTCGTCGCGCCAATGGACGAAAAGCTTCCGCCGAAGATTCTCATCATCGACGAGGTGTCCGAACACAAAGACAAGATCGTCGAAGTGAAGATCACCCGGTATCCGACGGAAACGCGCTGGCCCGTCGGGCAGATCGTTTCCGTTATTGGATTCATCGACGACCCGAATGTCGAAACCAACGTCATCATCAAGAAATTCGGCTTGCCCACCAGTTTCCCGGTGGATGTCGAAAAGGAAGTGGCGGCTCTTCCGGATGATCTGACCGAAAAGGATTTCATCGGCCGCGACGATTTCCGCAAGCGCAACACGATCACGATCGATCCGCGCACCGCGCGAGACTTCGACGACGCGATCGATGTCGAGATTTTGCCGGACGGCAGCTACCAGCTTGGAGTGCACATCGCGGACGTGTCGCACTTCGTCGTTCCCGATTCGGCGATGGATAACGAGGCGAGATATCGCGGGACGTCTGTTTATTTTCCAGACCGTGTCCTGCCGATGTTGCCGGAGAAAGTATCGAACCACCTGTGCTCGCTGAATCCGAAGACCGATCGCCTCGCCCTGAGCGTGATCATGCATCTTTCAACGAGCGGAGAAATTCTCGATTACTCGTTCCATCGGAGCGTCATCTATTCGAAGGAGCGAATGGTTTACGAGGACGTTCAGCGCGTGCTCGACGGAGACCGCATGTTCGAGCAGCGGTATTCGCACGTTCTCCCGTTCATCCGGAACATCGCCAGGCTGGCGCAGATCATTCAGAAACGGCGCCAGGCGCGCGGGGCGATTGATTTCGATCTGCCTGAGCCATTGTTGACTTACGACGAGGAGGGAATGGTCACGGGCATCACGAAGTCGGTGCGCCTGTTCGCGCACCGTATCGTCGAGGAGTTCATGATTCTCGCGAACGAGGTCGTCGCGCATCACCTCGAGGAGAACGACATCCCCAGCCTTTACCGCGTTCACGAAGAGCCGGACCCGGCGAAGGTCAATGACTTCGCGGAAATCGTCAGCGGGTTTGGATTGAAGTTCCAGCCGAAGCACATCGAGCCGATCGAGTTCCAGAAGTTCATTTCATCGATCGAGAAGCGTCCTGAAGAACGCATGCTGTCGTACCTGATGTTGCGTTCCTTTAAACAGGCGCGGTATTCGGAAGAGAACACCGGACACTTCGGCCTCGCTTCCGATTCGTACACGCACTTCACATCGCCGATCCGCCGATATCCGGACCTGGTCGTGCATCGAATCCTGAAAGCGGCGATCGCGCGAAAGAAGGAACCCGTTGTCGCACCGGCCCAACTGGAGGCGATCGCGGTTCAATCCAGCGAACGGGAGCGGCTGGCAGACCAGGCGGAGCGCGAGTTGTTCGAATGGAAAAAGATGCTGTTGATGGAGCAGCACCTTGGAGAGACGTTCGAAGCGATCATCATCGCGGTTTGGAAGGACGGTTTCGTCGTGGAACTGGTGGATTACTTCATTGAAGGATCCGTTCCCGTGGCGGAGATACGGGACGATTACTATCAGCTCGATCCCACCGCGCATGCGCTCATCGGCCGTCATACGAAGCAAAAGTTCAGGCTGGGCGACCGGATCACGGTCCAGGTCGCGCGTGTGGACAAGCTGTTCCGGCGGGCTTATTTTCTGCCTGTACTGGCACGTAAACGCAGTTCACGCTAAAATTTGGTGTTTTCGCCGGAGTAGCTCAGGTGGTTAGAGCGAAGGTCTCATAATCCTTAGGTCGGCGGTTCGAGTCCGCCCTCCGGCATTTGACAACCCCTGAAGTCCTGGAACCCCCGCAAACCTGAAGTCCATTTCTGGAAACCCGCCACAGTTTGACCGGAGGCCACGACCCATTTATCCTTCCTTCCGTACTGACATGACAATGGCGTTCTCGGAACGAAAGGGGAGGGTACGGTGAAACACAGGCTTCTTGTTCTGACTGCCGTGGCAATCATTGGCGCGGCCGGGTTGGCGCAGGCGCATCACTCGATGGCCAAATACGACGCGAAGAAAACGGTCACTCTGGCCGGCACCGTCAAGGAGTTCCTTTGGACCAATCCGCACATCTGGATCGTCATGGCTGTCGAGGACACCGGCACCCGGCAGCCCGTTGAATGGCGCGTTGAAGGCGCCGGGCCCACCGGCCTGTTCAAACGCGGGTGGAAACGCACTTCCTTGAACCCGGGCGACAAGGCCGTTGTCACGATACATCCGATGGTGGATGGTTCTGCGAGCGGCAGTCTTGTTAAGGCTACAGTCAACGGCGTCGTGTTGGGTGGCGGCGATGGAAACTAATACCAGGGTCAGGAGTGAGGCGCGAGCTGCATCGATGAAACGGCCGGTTGTCGCAGTGGCAACAGCAGCGATCATTGTGATGATGTCCATGGCTGGGCCGGCTTCGCTGCGGGCCGCGCAGGCGCCGGGCAAGTCGGCACCGCCCGCCTATGATCCCAGGGATCTCACGGGTTTCTGGGTCAACGTGGAGAGCCCTTACACGAACGCCGAGGCTTTTGGCCGGGCGGTGCGGTTAATGAGGCCAGACCTCAAGGATTACCCCGTCACGAACCCCGACGACTATCCGAATCGCCATCCTCCCCTTCCGATCCGTTACACGCCGGAGTTTGAAGCCTTGCAAAAGAAGTATCAGGCCGAACACGAGGCCGGCAGGCCGTATCGCACCGGCTACATGTGCCAGCCGAACGGTTTGATATCGGCCATTGTTTTCGAGATGCCCTTCGAAATTCTTGCTGCTCCCGGGAGGCTCGTGTTCGTACGGCAACAGGTTGGAACGATATTTCACGTCCGTATGGATAAACCCCATAAGACCGAATTCGCGGATCCGGAATTGTTCGGCGACTCCGTTGGCCGATGGGAAGGCGACACATTGGTGGTCGACTCAATCAATCTCGGCGGCCACGCGGTCATGTTTGAAACCGAGCCGAACAGCCAGTCGTTACACGTGGTCCAGCGGATTCGCCGGCCGACGTTCGACACGTTGGTGGTCGATATCGTCGCGGATGACAAGCGAGCGTTTCTGGAGCCGGTGAAGTTTCACAAGACGTACCGCCTCGACAATTCGCGCGAGTTCGACGAAGAACAGTGCTGGTACGACGGCGGCGGTAAACCGATGGCGATGGCTCCGGAGTAGAGCGCCAAGGACGGCAGAGGGACAGACTCCGAATTCCGGTAGTGGGTCTTTTGAATCGGGAATCGGTCCGGCAGAAGGTGGGCGGGAATTCCCCTCCTGAGTCAGGAGGGGAGGCCGCGCGCGAACGCAGTGAGCCGGCGCGGCGGAGTGGTTCCTTTTGACGCAGCGACGCGGGAACCACCCGCCATTGCGCGCCGCTGTCGCGACGCACAATGTGCTGCCCTCCTGACTCAGGAGGGCGCAATCGCCTTCGCCCTACTCAACGTCTAGATTTCAAAAGTCCCCAATTCAAAAGACCGCACTACCCGACTTCGATGGGCTGGACATCGTAGGCGCCGGTGTGTTTCCCTATTTCTTTCATTTCCCCGTGATTTCCCCATTTTCACAAAAGATTCGAAACGTTCTCGACGCGCGGCGCATGTTCACGGCAGGCGATCGCATCCTGGCAGGAGTGTCGGGCGGCGCGGATTCGGTCTGCCTGCTGCTCGTGCTGAAGGAACTGGGCTTCGATGTGTCGGTTGCGCATTTGAATCACGGTTTGCGTGGCGCCGCATCGGATGAAGACGAGCAGTTCACGAAACGCCTGGCGGAGAAGCTCGGCGTCACCTTCTTTTCGAAAAGCGTTTTGATCGGTGGGCATTCGATTGAAGCCGAAGGGCGCGAAAAGCGAAGGGAGTTCTTCGGGCAGCTGGTCGGTGAACACGGGTTCACAAAAGTCGCCCTGGCTCACACGCGAGACGACCGGGTCGAGACGTTTCTGATGAATCTCTTAAGAGGTTCGGGGATGGAGGGCCTGGTTTCCATGGAGCCGGTCGCTGGAAACATCGTTCGCCCGCTGATTGAAACCACCCGGCCGGAGATCGAAGCTTATTTAAAGGATAGAGGCCAGGATTGGCGAATCGATGCCTCCAACGAGGATACGGCCTTTGTCCGCAACCGGGTACGGCACGACCTTATCCCCAGGATCCAGGCAGAGTTCAATCCCAACATCAAGGAAACGCTGGCCCGAACGGTGGATATTTTCGAGGCCGAAAACCAATGGATGCGTGAGATGACCGAACATGCCCTCGGGCTCAATGCCCCCGAACTTGCCGCACAGCCAGTGGCGTTGGTGCGAAGAGTCATTCGGGAGGGCATCCGCCGGGCGGGATCGGACCTGCGTGACGTGACTTTTGAACATATTGAGGCGGCGCGGAGCCTTCTGGGGCCCGGCAAGAGCGGCAAACTCGTCCAGATTCCCGGCGGGATCGAGGTTCGGAGGGAATTTGACCGGCTGGTTTACCAGCGGGCGGCGGTTCCGGCAGCTGAATACGAGTACGCATTGCAGATCCCGGGCGAGATCCATATACCTGAATTAGGCAAAGTTTTCCGGGCCGAAATTATTGAAAAGGACGGCAACCGGGAGAGCGCCGTAAGCGTATTAGTAGATGCGGCTTCAATCGGACCGTGTGTTATTATCAGGAACTGGAAACCTGGGGATTACTACAGACCGGTCGGGTTGCCTGCCGGAAAACTCAAGAAGTTATTTCAGCGAGCCCGCATCCCGAGAAGTCACCGGGCCAACTGGCCTGTTGTGGTCGCTGATTCCACGATTGTGTGGGTCGCTCCATTTCCTGTTTCCCGCGAATTCGTTCCCGGTGGACGTTCCCAGAGTTTAGTCATTATCGAGGAGAGAGAGTCTAAGGGCTGTGTATCTTAGACAGGGGGTTTTACTTTGAATTCGACAGCAAAAACGATCTTGTTCTGGATCGCGCTTCTGCTGACGGCCGTTCTGCTTTACCAGGTCGTCCAGCGCACCTCGACAAGTCGAGAACAACCATACGCCTTCAGCCGATTCCTGACCGAAGTCGAGCGCGGCAACGTTAAGGAAGTCACCATTGCCGACTCCGATGTGAAAGGAACCCTTTCCACCGGCGAGCATTTCAGAACCGTGATGCCCATGGAGTATCCGGACCTGATCAACATGCTCCGCGACAAGCAGGTCACGATCACAGGCGAAAAGCCAACGCAGAGCCCCTGGCTCGCTGCGCTGGTTTCATGGGCCCCCTTCCTTTTCCTGATCGGCTTCTGGATTTTCTTCATGCGCCAGATGCAGAGCGGCGGCAACAAGGCCCTGTCCTTCGGTAAGAGCCGCGCGCGATTGCTGACGGCCCATCAGAAGAAGGTGACGTTTAAAGATGTCGCCGGCGTTGACGAAGCGAAGGAAGAGCTCCAGGAAATCATCGAGTTCCTCAAGGAACCCCAGAAATTCCAGAAACTCGGCGGACGCATCCCGAAAGGAGTGCTGCTCGTAGGCCCTCCGGGCACGGGTAAAACACTTCTCGCGCGCGCGATCGCGGGCGAAGCGAATGTTCCGTTTTTTTCGATCAGCGGTTCGGATTTCGTTGAAATGTTCGTCGGCGTCGGCGCCTCGCGCGTCCGCGACCTGTTCGAACAAGGCAAGAAGAACGCTCCCTGCATCATCTTCATCGATGAAATCGATGCTGTTGGACGCCATCGTGGCGCAGGCCTCGGCGGCGGACACGATGAGCGCGAACAGACCCTGAACCAGTTGCTCGTCGAGATGGACGGCTTTGAATCGAACGAAGGCGTCATCCTGATTGCCGCAACCAACCGGCCCGACGTTCTCGATCCGGCACTCCTGCGACCCGGCCGTTTCGACCGGCGCGTTGTTGTCGCGCGTCCTGACGTCAAAGGTCGCGAAGGAATCCTCGCGGTTCACGTCCGCAAGATTCCGCTGGCTGAAGATGTCGATGTGTCGGTGATCGCGCGCAGCACGCCCGGATTCTCGGGCGCGGATCTCGCGAACCTGGTGAATGAAGCTGCGCTGAACGCAGCCCGCATGAACCAGAAGACGGTCACGCACGAAGATTTTGAAAACGCCAAGGACAAAGTCCTGATGGGCGTCGCGCGAAAGTCGCTGATCATCAATGAGCACGAGAAGCGCGTTACGGCATATCACGAAGCCGGACACGCGATGGTTGCTGCGATGGTTGAGGGTGCCGATCCTCTCCACAAAGTGACGATCATCCCGCGCGGAATGGCGCTGGGCCTGACGCAACAGCTGCCTGTTGACGATCGCCATACCTATCCCAAGGCGTATCTCGAAGGTCAGCTTGCGATCATGATGGGCGGCCGCCTGGCCGAGGAACTCTTCCTCGACACCATGACGACCGGCGCCGGCAATGATATCGAGCAGGCCAGCGAGCTTGCTCGAAAGATGGTCTGCCAGTTCGGTATGTCCAAGCTTGGACCGATGACTTTCGGAAAACAGGAAGAGCAGATTTTCCTGGGCCGCGAGATCGCACAGCATCGCGACTACAGCGAGCACACGGCGGTTTCCATCGATGACGAAGTGCGGAAGTTCGTCCTGAGCGGCTACGATCGCGCCAAGAGCATCCTGTCGGAAAATCGCGATGCGCTCATCCGGATTGCGGAAGCGTTGCTCGAGCGCGAATCACTCGATGCTTCTGAAATCAAGATGCTGATCGCCGGCCACCCGCTCGAAGAGCGGCGTTCGCCGAAGGTTGAGCCGAAGAATGAGAAGCCGACACCGGCCGCCGCGAAACCAGTGGTGAGACCGGCTCCAGGCTTCCCGCCCCACGAGAAGCCGTCACCGGCATAACAATCCGCCGCTAATTGCGCTAAAAACGCGAATGGGAGCCGAACGTTCGGCTCCCATTCGCGTTTTTAGCGCAATTAGCGGCCCTTACTTTCCCCAAACTTTTCGAGCCACTTCAACAACCAACTCCAGCTTCTTCCATTGTTCATCGCTCGTCAGTAAATTGCCCGCGGCTACCGATGCGAATCCGCACTGCGGGCTGAGCGCGAGGTTTTCCAGTGGAACGTACTTCGCGGCTTCGTCGATGCGGCGCCGCAGTTCGTCCTGCGATTCGAGTTTCGGATCCTTCGTTGTGATCAGTCCCAGCACCACCGTTTTGCCGCGTGGTACCAGGCGCAACGGCTCGAATCCACCGGCCCGCTCGGTATCGTATTCCAGCAGGAACCGGTCGACATTCAGGCTGGCGAAGAGTTTTTCCGCAATCGCGTCATACCCGCCCTGGGTGTACCAGCGGCTGCGATTGTTGCCGCGGCAGATGTGGAATCCGATCGTCACGTCTTCGCGTTTGATTCCGTCGAGCGACGCGTTATCGCCGGCGATCGCCTTCTCGAACTCCGCGTCCGGATCACGCATCGTCTTGCGCTTTTCGGGATCGAGATAGTGCGAATAGAACGGCGCGTCCAGTTGGATGTACTTCACTCCCTCGGACACGAGCCATTCGTTGTCATCCCTGATGATCGAAACGAGATCCGCGAGCAGCGCATCCCGGTTTGCATATACCTGGTCCGTGACGCCGGGCCGATAGCTCGCGAGCATGAAGTTCGAAGGCGCGGGCAATGTGATCTTGAATGGTCCGGGTGCATTGGCCTTCAGGAAAGGCGCCTCTTCTCCGGCCAGTTTTCGAATCTTGCGCAACTTCGTGCCGACGGCGGGCGCATGACTTTCTTCGGTCGCCGCGCCAGGCCCCTTCCAGTCGAGGGTGATCTTGTACGGCACGAATCCCTCGACCGCGACCGTCATGTTGTGCAGCCATGAGGCCCGCCGAATTTCCCCGTCCGTGAGAATATCGAGTCCAATTTCCTTTTGCTTCGCGAGCAGCTCGAGGATTGCCCGATTTTCAGCCTCGCGCAGCGTGCTTGGCAGGCCGCGGCCACGTGCCTGGAACACTTCCGGCGGACGCAGAAGACTGCCTACTTGTTCAGCCCGGTATCGCATGGCCTAGAATTGAAGCTCAAATGAGAGAGAAATACATCTGGAATTTGCCGCACGATTCGCTGGCGCTCGGCGACCGCACGGTGGTGATGGGAATTCTGAACGTGACGCCGGATTCCTTTTCCGATCCCGGCGAAAACTTTGGTCAGGCCAGGGCGGTGGCGCGCGGCAGGCAGATGGAACAGGAGGGCGCGGGGATCATCGATGTCGGCGGCGAATCCACAAGGCCAGGGAATCAGGCCGTAACTGAGGAAGAGGAGACGCGGCGTGTGGTCCCCGTGATCGAGGCGCTTGCGGCTTCGGTCAGGATTCCCATTTCAATCGATACGTGGCGTTCCGGTGTTGCCCGCCGCGCGTTGCAGGCCGGCGCACAGGTCGTGAATGACATCAGTGGCCTTCGGTTTGATCCGTTCCTGCCGGCTGTAATTAAGGAAGCCCGGGCGGGAGCGGTCCTGATGCACAGCCGCGGAACCCGCGAGACCCTGCACGGCCAGCCGAAGATGGAAAACCCCATGCGGGAAATGCTCGAAAGCCTGTCCGGATCGATCCAAACCGCGAAGGTGGCGGGGATTCCGGCTGAAGCTATCGTGGTAGATCCGGGTTTTGGCTTTGGCAAGGACTCCGAAGAGGCCCTGATGGTATTAAAAAGGCTGGATGAATTTAGTAAACTAAGGTATCCGTTGCTGGTCGGCACGTCCCGGAAGTCATTCATCCGCTCACTCATTCAAGATACTCAGGAACTTCGCACCTGGGGGACAGCCGCAACCGTCGTTATCGCGATCATGAATGGCGCCCATATTGTCCGGGTTCATGATGTCCGCCAGGCGCGATTGCTGGCTGATGTCACCGATAAGATGATTTAGGGAGTGTGATGTTCGGCGATTTCAACTTTCCAACACTGACGTGGACTTCGGCGCTCGACATCTTTGTCGTGGCGTTCATCATTTACCACGTCCTCGTCTTCATCAAGGGAACCCGTGCGGTTCAGATGGTGCTTGGACTCGCCCTCATCGTTGTCTTTTTCTACTTCTCGCGATGGCTGCAGCTGCAGACGGTCTCCTGGATTCTAACGAATATCCTTCCGTATTTCGTCTTCGTGATCGTCGTGATCTTCCAGTCGGAGATCCGCCGCGCGCTCGCGCGATTCGGCCAGGCTCCGTTCTTCACGGGGTTCTCCACGCTGAACCGGAACGAGCTGTACGACGAAATCATTCTCGCGGTGAACACGCTGGCATCGAATCAGATGGGTGCGTTAATCGTGATCGAGCGGGATATCGGTTTGAAGACCTACATTGAAAGCGGCATCGCGATTGATGCTGCACTGTCATATGACCTGCTTGTGAGCGTTTTCAATCCTGCCGTGCCACTGCACGATGGCGCCGTGATTATTCAGAACGGTCGGATTGCCGCGGCGGCCTGTTTCCTTCCGCTGACAGTCAAGCCGAGATTGAGCAAGGAGCTTGGAACGCGGCACCGCGCAGCGATCGGTGTTACCGAAGAAACGGATGCCGTGGCGATCATCGTTTCCGAAGAGACGGCGTCCATTTCCTTTGCGCATGACGGCGAGATCGAGCGCTTCCTTGATCCGGATACCTTGCGGCTGCGTCTGCGCGATGCCTTCGAGCGCAAGACCATTCGAACGCCTCGCGTCGTGGCGGAACCTGCCGAGCATGGGTTGGACTCGTGACCTGGATCACACACAACTGGTTCCTGAAGCTCCTGGCGATCGGCTTTGCAATGACGCTCTGGGTTGCAGTCGCGAGCGAAACGTCTTCGGAGATCGGCATCGAGGTACCGCTCGAATATCACAACATTCCGCCTCAGATGGAAATCACGGGCGATGCCGCGAACACCGTCGAAGTGCGTTTGCGCGGCGCTGCGAATGTCGTGAAGGACATCACGCCGAAACAGGTTGTGACGACGGTCGATCTCGCGAACTCGGCGCCCGGCGACAAGACGGTTTCGTTGACCCCGCAGAATGT
>JADMIO011276554.1_pt1:32500-58487 | contig 58487 bp, 43 predicted proteins | sample 8958161 | NCBI WGS metagenome assembly JADMIO01 (sample SAMN16585339, study PRJNA669376) | soil metagenome | isolation source: Crop rotation soil | place: USA: Cullars Rotation, Alabama | collected 2011
TGCATGGCAGTCAGACAGTGGGGGCTAAGCCTCATTGTCGAGAGGGAAAGAGCCCAGACCGCCAGCTAAGGCCCCTAAATCGATCCTAAGTGGTAAAGGACGTGAAGATACCGAGACAGCCAGGAGGTTGGCTTAGAAGCAGCCATCCTTTAAAGAAAGCGTAACAGCTCACTGGTCAAGTGTCTTTGCACCGATAATATAACGGGGCTTAAGGATCGTGCCGAAGCTGCGGCACTCATGGTCTTCGGATCATGTTTGGGTAGGAGAGCATTCTGTTCGGCGTAGAAGTCAGATTGAAAAGACTGATGGAGCGTACAGAAGAGACCCTGCCGGCATAAGTAGCGATAAGGGAGGTGAGAACCCTCCCCGCCGAAAGTCTAAGGTTTCCTGAGCAAGGTTAATCCGCTCAGGGTTAGTCGGTCCCTAAGCTGAGGTCGAAAGGCGTAGGCGATGGGAAACAGGCCAACATTCCTGTACCACCTTGGTTCGTTATCACGATGGGGTGACGCAGAAAGCTAACTCAGCCAAATCCTATGGCTATGGAAGGTGGAACCCGTTAGGTGGTCCTCGTAGGCAAATCCGCGAGGGCATTCAACACTGAAAGGGGAGTCCGGAGTCGTAAGACTCGCAAGTGAGTGATGCTACGCTGCCGAGAAAAACCTCTAAGGAGAATTCAAGGTGACCGTACCGCAAACCGACACAGGTAGACGAGGACCTAATGTCCAAAGGCGCTTGAGAGAATACACGTTCAGGAACTCGGCAAATTAACTCCGTAACTTCGGGAGAAGGAGTGCCCCATTAGCGTGAAAGGATTTATTCCCCAAGCGCGAAGGGGTTGCAGTGAAATGCGAAGGGCGACTGTTTAACAAAAACACAGGTCTCTGCTAAGTCGAAAACGACGTATAGGGGCTGACACCTGCCCGGTGCCGGAAGGTTAAAGGGAGTGGTTAGCTGGAGCAATCCAGCGAAGCTGTGAACTGAAGCCCCGGTGAACGGCGGCCGTAACTATAACGGTCCTAAGGTAGCGAAATTCCTTGTCGGGTAAGTTCCGACCTGCACGAATGGTGTAACGATCCTTCGACTGTCTTAACGTGTAACTCAGCGAATTTGTAGTTCCGGTGAAGATGCCGGATGCCCGCACTTAGACGGAAAGACCCCGTGCACCTTTACTATACCCTGGCAATGATTTATGGGACTGCATGCGCAGCATATGTGGGAGGCTTTGAACCATGGTTTTCGGACTGTGGGGAGCCACCGGTGAGATACCACACTTGTTGTTCTGTGAATCTAACCTAGTTCCCTTATCGGGATCAGGGACATTGCCAGGCGGGTAGTTTGACTGGGGCGGTCGCCTCCTAAAAAGTAACGGAGGCGCTCGAAGGTTCTCTCAGGCTGTTTGGAAATCAGCCGCCGAGTGTAAAGGCATAAGAGAGCTTGACTGCGAGACCAACAAGTCGAGCAGGTGGGAAACCAGGACTTAGTGATCCGGTGGTTCTGTATGGAAGGGCCATCGCTCAACGGATAAAAGGTACGCCGGGGATAACAGGCTGATCCGGGCCAAGAGTTCACATCGACGCCTGGGTTTGGCACCTCGATGTCGGCTCATCGCATCCTGGGGCTGTAGAAGGTCCCAAGGGTTAGGCTGTTCGCCTATTAAAGCGGTACGTGAGCTGGGTTCAGAACGTCGCGAGACAGTTCGGTCCCTATCTAGTGTGGGCGCAGGAGATTTGAGTGGGTCTGACCTTAGTACGAGAGGACTGGGTTGGACGGACCTCTAGTGTACCAGTCGTCATGCCAATGGCGTGGCTGGGTAGCTATGTCCGGTTGAGATAAACGCTGAATGCATCTAAGCGTGAAGCTCGCCACGAGATTAGATCTCCCGGGAGCAATCCCCTAAAGAGCCGTGGAAGACTACCACGTTGATAGGCGAGATGTGTAAGGAGGGTGACCTCTTTAGCTTACTCGTACTAATCGCTCGTGAGGCTTGATCATAACGAAATAATTCGTATTTGATTTTCATTACAATTTTGCGCGCTCGTCTTTTTGCCCATCAATATTGAGTCGTCAAGGATCTCGTAGCCGGCGGGCTTCACGCCCGCCGCTTACAACAAGTTTCCGGTGACTGTATCGAGAGGGTCACACCCGTTCCCATCCCGAACACGGAAGTTAAGCCTCTCTGAGCCGATGGTACTGCAAGGGCGACCTTGTGGGAGACTAGGTCGTTGCCGGGATTAATTGACGAAAAGGCCTCGCATCAATCGATGCGAGGCCTTTTTGCGTTTCTTAGCGCGGTAGCGAATCGTGCCAGCGCTCCCAGTCCTCATGTGAGAACGTCATACACGCATCACCGCAGTCACAATGCACCCGAAAGAAGCCTGGCGGACAAGGCTGTTCGCGATTCTCCGGCGCACTCGTGAAATAGACATCCAGGAACGCCTGACCAAAATCCTTCGGATAGATCGTCTCCAGATTGCGATCCGGGTGCGGCAAGCCCATGGGCCACGGCTCGACCGGCAGACCAAGTTCGTGCCTCTTCTTGAACTCGCACGACCCACTTTCTCTCGATACCGTGTTGTGTTTCGCGTCATCGTCGTTGGTGTGGTCATCGTGGCCAACGCCGGTCACGCCCGCGTCATTCGGCAGCAGGATGTGAACGTGAACATATTTCATGTCGCTGCCGTTTTGTTTGAACTTGCAGAAGTGAAGACAGGCGATGCGTTGAATGTAGCGGAAAAGGAAAGTTATGATGATCCAGCGTATCAACCGGCCCAAAAGCGACATCGTGCTGGGATTATATGAAAAACAAACTGGCTCTAGCGATCTTTGCCGTCGTGTTGTTTGCACCGATCCGAGTGTCTGCTCAGCAGCCTCCGGCCGACATCAAGCCCGGCAGCATCAATTGCGAAGACGTGGCGTACCCGTTCCCAACATCCTCCATTCCGATCACGCTATACGGACAAGACCTCCGCATGTCTTTGATGGATGTGGCGCCGCTCGGCGCGGCCAACGGCCACACCGTAGTCCTGCTTCATGGCAACAACTTCGGCGGCTTTTACTGGGGCGGTCCGATCGAGGTTATCAGGAAAGAAGGTTTTCGCGTCATCGTCCCGGACCAGATCGGCTACGGACGCTCATCCAAGCCGATCATGCCGTACAACTTTTCGGACATGGCCCGAAACACCAGGCTGCTTCTGCAAAGCCTGAAGGTCGATAAGGCGATTGTTATCGGACATTCGATGGGAGGCATGCTTGCTGCGCGTTTTGCAACCCAGTATCCAGCCATGGTGGAACGCCTTGTCCTGTACAACCCGATTGGCCTGGTGGATGGAAGGTTCGATCGCCCGCTCGAGAGTGCGGATGATGCCTACAAGCGGAATCTTTCATCGACGTACCAGACGGTGAAGGCTGCGCTCATGCGTTACGTTTCACACAATCCTGCCGCGTGGACTCCTCAATTCGAGTCGTACGCGCGGATCCGTTACTCGTGGACGCTCAGTCCGGAATGGCCGCGTCTTGCCATGGTCCAGACACTGTTGGCACAGTCCATCTATCTTGATCCTGTCGTCGACGACTGGGCGCACATCAAGGCGCCCACTCTTGTCTTCGGCGGCGCCGAAGACAGTTTGCCGGGATCTGCGGCGGTTTTTCAGGAAAGGATGAAGTTCGTTGCGCAGACAATACCCGGCGGCAACGCGCGTCTGTACCTGATTCCCGGCGTGGGGCACGTTCCGCACATGGAAGCGCCGGAGAAGACATATCCGCCCCTCATTGCATTTCTCAAAGACGTGATCTGAACCCGGCACCCTGGTCGATAATCACGCCATCACGATTTTCAGTTTCACGAAGAAAGCGTCCCTGGGCCACTTCTGCCGGATGATCTTGGCGATCTTGTTGACCCATCCGAAGGGCTCGGGCGCTTCGTCGTACTTCTCCAGCTCGACAAGAACGACGAACTGCGGGTCGTCCGTGCCTTCGGCTGCGCCGATCGCCAGATCGACGGACTTCAGGTGGTGGCCTTCCGGCATGTGCTGCAAAACAATTTCGCGAATGAGATCAAGTTCGGGAATGTTGGACATGGATACGCTCCGCAGCAAATTGCGGCCCGCAAACCGCGGGCCGCATCATCACCTTACTTCAGCGGTAACGCGATGAACCGCGTGTGACCTTCGTGATTGACGAATAACAGCGCGGTGTCATTCTTTTCGGTCATGTAGCGGTTGAGCTGCCCGACATTCGTGACCGGATGCCGATTCACTTCAAGAATGACATCACCCTCCATGAGCCCGGCCTGTGCTGCGGCCGAGCCGCGATCGACACGTCGCACGATGACGCCTTTCGTTGCGGCATCGACTCCATACTGCCGCGCGAGTTCGGGCGTCAGGGTTTCTGTTGAAACGCCCTCGAGCGCATCGCCGGTGGCGTTGTTTGAGCTGAGGTCGGATGTTTTGCTGTCACGTGCCTGATCGCCAAGGGTGACGGTGAAGTTCTGTTCCTTGCCGTCGCGCCAGACGGTCAGGTGAGTCATCTTGCCGGGAGTCATCTGGCTGATCATGAGCTGGAGCGCCCGCGAATCAACCACCTCCGTGCCGTCGACCTTCAGAATCACATCGCCGGACTTCAATCCCACCTTCTCCGCGGGACTGCTCGCGGAAACATCGGAAATCAACGCGCCCTGCGTTTTAGTGAGGCCGAAGGCTCGTGAAATTTCCGGTGTGACCGGCTGGATCGATACGCCGAGAAACGCTCGCGTGACTTTGCCGTTGTGAATGATCTGATCCATGACGTTCCGCGCCATGTTCACAGGAATGGCAAAACCCACTCCCTGGTTTCCGCCGGACCGGCTCAGGATCGCGGTGTTGATTCCGATCAATTCGCCGTCGGCATTGATCAGCGCGCCGCCGGAATTTCCTGGATTGATCGCCGCATCGGTCTGGATGAAATCTTCGTATTCTTCGATTCCTAATCCGCCGCGGCCGGTTGCGCTGATCACGCCCATCGTTACCGTCTGGCCGACTCCAAAGGGATTGCCCATCGCAAGCACAAGGTCTCCAACTTCAGCTTTTGAAGAATCTCCGAACTTAACGGGCGTCAGGCCCTTCTGTTCAATCTTCAGGATAGCGAGGTCCGTCTTGGAATCCGTACCAACGATCCGTGCAGGAAACTCTCTGCGGTCATTCAAAGAAATCTTGATATCGGCGCTGCCATCGACAACATGGTTGTTCGTAAGAATGTATCCATCTTCCGACACGACAACGCCCGACCCTATCCCCTGTTCGCGGCGGTCACGAGGGACCGGGCTGTTTCCGAACGACTGGTCACCGAAAAACCGCTGGAACAGCGGGTCCTGGAAAAATGGCGATTGTTCCGTTTTGACTTTTCGCGAGGACCAGACGGTCACGACCGAAGGCGCGACCATTTTAATAGCCGGCGCGAAGCTGGTTTTCATCGAAACCTTAGCGTCATTGTCTGTAGTGGTAGTCGAAGCGCTGAGAATGGATCCCGTGGCGCCACCGGAAACAAGCATGAAAGCAAGAACCAGTGAGGTGACCCAGCGGGGACGTCGCATGGACTGCGTAGACATGGTTACCTCCGTTAATTAATTTATTGGTTACGTACGTAAGATTCGCGGTCCAGAGACAGGTCAACCGATGTTTTAGCTAGAAAATCCATCTCTGGCGTGATCATTGCCTGCGGGCCCGTATGGGCGGCGTTTGCTACCGCGTAAACAGGCACGCGATAACCGGTTCGTGTATGAACCGCGTTGACATAGACGCTCAGTCGTCCGAGGCCCCAGTGTCTTGCGGGCATTGAATCGACGACAAATCCCTCGGCTTCAGCGCCTTTCGGGATCACTACGACGTCGCCGACTTTGACGTCTTCGAGGACTTCGAATCGGATCGTCTCGCCAAGCCTGGCGGTCTCGGACGAGAGAGTCTGGCCTATATGAATTTTGACGGGCGTACCCTTTGTAAGGCTTAACGTGGAATCGGCATGGGCACGCACACCGAGCAGGACGCTCAGAACTGCCGAGTAAAGAATTCGTTTCGACATACTGCTCCTCATAATCAGCCCCCCAGTTGCGCTATTGCAGAAGCAGCAGGGGATGGAAATTTACGCAGCTGTTTCGATTTTTTTTCGACGGAGGTGCCCCGAAAAAGTTAGAAGCCGGAGAATTAGATGTTCCTCGACTTATCCAACCCGGGCGTCGTGAATTCGGAACAACGGGGCAAGGGGTTGGAAGGCCTTCGTAGCAAGACGCTCGAGTTCCCGCGGTTTCAACGCGAGAAAATCCGTGGCGGCGATCCGCGTGCCCAAAACGAACTGGCCGCGGCCACTTTTCAAGCGTGTGAGTTCCAGGGGAAGGCTTTTGATTTCAGACGGCAGTATACCGGCGAGGTGCAGGGCGGGTTCTTCGTCGTGTTCGTTCCTGAACCACCACAAATTCCTGTTCGCTCTCAAATCTCCAACGACTTGTTTGAATTCGCCGTGCCAGGCATGCACCCATTCCGGCTTTGCATAGTATTCCGGGCCAGCCTCGAAGAGCAGGCGGACGCAATTGCGCGAGATCGCGAATTTGAAATGAACGTCCTTCTTGTATCCGCGGCGATTGCCCCCGAACGCGGCCCAGGTGTCTTCGGGCGGATTTACAGTCCGGCGCGCATGCTTCGCGACATGAACGTACAGCGGGCAATCGACCAGCGCGCTGAGTTTCGGCACGAGCGCTTCTCCGATCGACGTCAGCTTTGGCCGGATTCGAGTTCGAATCGCGGCCATGCGCTCACTGAAATCCGCGATGTCGAAAACCTTGAAGTCTTTCTGGTCGAATAATTCCACGGCCTAGTTGATCTCGAGTAGTTCGACGTCGAAGACAAGCATGCCTTTCGGTACGCCGGTGCGCGTGGAGTTGTCGTAAGCGAGCGGACCGGGGATCCAGAAGCGGCGCTTTTCGCCGACAACCATCAGCTGCACGCCTTCCTGCCACCCTTTAATAACGCGATTGAGAGGGAACGTTGCGGGTTTGCCGCTTTTCACGGAGCTGTCGAACATCTTGCCGTCGGTCGTCCAGCCGGAATAGTCGACGGTGACTTCGGAGTCGAGCGTTGGGTGCTCTGTGCCCCGGCCGGCCACCAACACTTTCGATGCGAGGCCGGACGCCGTGACCTGTGCGTCTTTCGGTGGCGCGGCGACATCGGAAGGAACCGGAGGCTCCTCCTGCATGGCCATCAATGTCGCGGTGAAGAGAAGAATCAATACGAGTTTCATTGCCGCATGGTAGCACTAGTCTTCAGGTCATGACATACTGCTGCAATGAGTAAAGACAAACAGAAACGCGAAAAGAAAAAGCCCAAGCAAGTTAAGAAGTAGAGCCTCCTGTCTGCATGCAGAAAAACGGAAAAATTGTTGCGGCCGTGGGCATCGGGCTGTTCCTCGCCCTCATGATCTATTCGATGATGGGTGTGACGCAGGTCAGCTGCGAGGTCTGTATCGATTTTCACGGCCGGAACTCTTGCGCTACTGCCCACGGTGCCGACGCCAAAGAAGCCCAGCGGACGGCGACCGACGTTGCCTGCGATTCGCTGGCCGGCACCATGGCTGACAACATCGTCTGCCAGAACACCGAGCCCGTCCGTCTAATGTGCAAGTGACTTCAGTGATGTAACGAGCTCGTAGTTCAGGCAATACGCAATAAGGCAATTCCCCTCCTGAGTCAGGAGGGGTGGCGCCGCGCAGCGCGAGCCCGATAGGGCGAAGCTTCAGGCGACGGCGCCGGGGTGGTTCCTTTCGACGTCATCCTCAGGAACCACCGGCTATTGCTTCACTTCGTTCGCAATAGCTGCCCTCCTGACTCAGGAGGGCAATTCGTGCTCTATCCTCGCGGTTACTCAAGTATTCCATGGCTCGCTTTGAGCTCCACAATCGCCGCATCTCCCACCACCAGGTCGGGCCGTAAAAAATCTTGATAGGCGAGTTCCTCGATCGGCGTCATTCACGGAATCAGATGGTCGCGGCGCTTCGGCGGTTCGCAGTGTGGAGGGATCTTCATGTCCGGAAATGATTCGGCATAACTGCGGCGTTCCTTTTCACTCGCGTAATACTTCAGATAGATTCGAAGGCCTTCGTCGTAGTCGCTAAGCTCCGTCATGTCGACCACCGTGTTTTGTGCGAGACCAATAACAAACTCATTCTGAAGTGTGTCGTCATAGAGAAGCGTATAGAGTTCACGATCCGAAAGATGATCGGTATTGCCCACGCTGATTCGCAGCGCAAGCAACCCATGGATCACTTCCCAAAGCTTATCCGACAACTGGGCGTCCGATAGTTCCCCGGGCGCAGGCACCGCGATTCCCGATTCGAGCAGCGCTTCAACCAGCGGTTTGCATGGAGCCGTCTCGTACGCGAGGACGTTCTTGAGAAATGCTTCTTCTACCTCGGGCGGGCAATCGTTCATCGTCCCGAAAACAGGATTCTGGCCGGTGGCGTCGCGGATCTTCTGTTTGAGCTCTTCGATTCTTGCCTGGCGGTCGTCGTTTTTCATGGCGATCGCTATCGCAATCGCCGGACCACGCCTAAGACGTTATGAACCGGAAGAAACTCGCCGAAATGCCGGACAAGAAATCGGCATTTCGGCGATAACGGACTATTTGCTGCTGGTGGACGTAATCAGGACGTTGCTGGCAGCGGCATCCTTAATAAGCCTGTCCGCATCCGCTTGAAGCAGGAAGCCGGCGGTAACCGCCCTCGCTGCGGCGGTCTTCACTGCGGTTACGTAGCCCTCGTGATTCTTGTAACGCTCTTCAAGCGACAGGCGCGGATCGCCGGAAACGTCACGCTCCGCTTTCGTCCGCGCGAAGGGAATCATTCCGCCTGCGTAATTGCACAGCTTGCCTTGATGGAATCCCTGGGCGACAACGTTCCAACCCAGATACGTACCGAGCGGCGCTTCGCGTAATACAACCGGAACTCCACCAAGCTCGTTGCCGTCAGCATCAACTCGCGGGACTTTCATCTTGATGGCGCGCTTAATCGGGGGCGGCACTTTCGTCCGCACGCCGGAGCCGTCCGAGTAATTGAACTCCGGTCCCCAGTCGTAATCGAGTACGGCGTTGATCATTCCGGTTGGTGCATTGCGCGGTACGCCAGGGATCGTTGGGAAGCCGACAGCTTCTTTGGTGGGATCCACAAGGTTGCCGTTCGCGAGCGTGGGATAAACGCTCGGCGGCATCGGAATGTCCTTCATCACCCAATTCCGGAAATGAGATCGAATCGCATTGACGGTTTCGGTGTGAGGAACCGGATTCGCCGCGAACATCCCGACGCCGAAAGACGGTCCCGGGCATGCCGGAGGGTTCAGCGGATTGACATTGAATCCACCCTGGCCGCCCCCGTGTTGCGTGCTCGGGATGTAGTAACGTCGAACGTTCGCCGGTAATGGAATGTCTTTATCCGCCGACGTTCCCACAAACGATGGGCTCAGCGTCAGCCCCCACATCTCGGCCGCTCCGAAGTGTTCGACGATCTTCGGACAGGAATTGTTCGCGGTGCAGCGATCGAGAATGCCTTTCGCCGGCAGGCCGCGCACCGTGTCCGGCCACGCGTTCCACCATTGCGGACCCTCGCCGCCGGCCTCGTAGAGTTTGCCCGCGCCGTCCGGCAATGCGAATCGGGTGTTCAACGTGACGCGCTTGCCCGCGATGATCGGCCACGCACCGTCATAGACCTTGCGATTGCCCTCGTCCTGCGTGAATCCAAGATGGATCATCGCGCGAAGGTAGTTTCCCGATTGCGATTGTCCACGGCTGATGACCCACTGCACCTGGCCGCCGACCGGGTTCGCGGTCCCCGTGTCATCTTTCTGCTCGAACTTGAAGAACGACGCCACGTCACGAAATGCCGCGAAGCCGATTCCGAGCACATACGCGTCCTGCGACGTGAACACCACCTGGTAAAGCAGCTTCGGATCGAAGCCGCCCTTCACGCAGATCTGCGTCGGATCCGGCGTTCCCGGAAATGGATTCGTCGCGCTGCACTTCGCCCACGCCCAATCGCTCGAAGCGATAGTGGGCCCTTCGGTGATCTTCCCGTCGATCGTTTCCGCACGATGCGTCGACAGAGTGGCTTTCGTCGTGTCGAGTGTCATCGGCTTATACGGCACCGGATTCGCATTCACGAGCATCGGCTGCGAATCCGCGCCGCTCGCATTCACGATGCGTCCGATGACCAGGCCCGTCACGGGTGAGCCGTTCGCATTCTTTGCAATCGGCACAGTTACCCAGTCGTTGTCGTCCGCCGGCGCGGTGCGGCCCGAGTTGTCTCCCTGCCACCCGCTGCTCAAGCCGATGTCGCCATCCATGCGATGAGCGGGCGATATCGTGATCCTGCCACCGCGATTCGGCACGTCCTGCCACATGAGATGGCTGCTCTTGGACATGTCGACCGGCTTCACCAGGTAGAAGCTCGCTATGTATTCGACTTTGCCTGCGGCATTCCGTGGCGCCAGCTTGATGTCGGTGATGATCGCGTTATGAGGATCGTTCGGATCCAACTCCCCGAAGGCGCGGCCCGCCAGCGTTTCGTACTGGCCGGTTGAGCCGAAGCTCGCGCCATCGAAGGCGGGAGAGACTTTCTTATCCACCACGATCTTTCGGACATGAGCATCGACCAGTCTTGTCGAGGCAAGGATCGCCGCGGCGACGAATAGCATTCGTGCAATACGCATGGGGGCCACCTTTCGTTGCGAGAGATTATAATGTGCAACCACGTGGAGCGTGCCATGCGCTTATTCCAGTCGCTTTGTCTTATCGGTGTCCTTGTCCCGGCGGCCTTTGCCCAGGACTATCGCGCACTGCGGGAAGCCGTACCGGTTGAGAGTTTTGTCATCGAGAATCTCGACCTGGTCCGCGACGTTGCGCACATCAATCTGAAGACAGGGGCTTTTACATTTCTCACGCCGGCCGGGAACAAGCACATGCTCGCGGTATTTCGGGGCGAAGCGACGTTTGAAGTGGCGCCGGTGGTTCCCATCGAACGGGACTATTTGACGAAGCTGGCCGGCTCCGACAAACAGGCGGTTCCATTCCAGGTTGCGCTCTTTGCTTTTTCGGATTCCACGTACGACGACATCAAGAAGTATGGCCATTCGGGGCCCATTGATGCACTGGCTGCCCAGGTCCTGAGCGATATGCGGAAGATCGTCCGCACCCGGCCTTACAACAACGACAACATCGAAGCTGAACTTCTGGCAGATCTCTACAACCCAAATCGCGAGCCCTCCTTTGTGGCCTGTATGAGCGGCAAGGCCGCCCCCGATCTTCGCTTTTTCCTGAAGCCCGATGGCGCGCTTTCGGATATGCCGCCGGAAGAAGTTGCGGTCGTGCTCGGTGGCGGAAGCGACAAGTCCGGTCTGTGGTACTTGTCGCATCGCGCGTCGGAATGGACTTCAGGAAAGGCGAGTTCATCCGAGGACAAAGCGCCGATCGACGTGCAGCACTATGCGATTGAGTCCACGATCTCGGCGAATGCCAATTTGAGCTCCAGGGCGACCGTCACGTTCACGGCGACGGTTCCCGGTGAGCGCGTGCTGCGGTTTGATCTCGATCCCCGCCTTCGCGTGAAGAAGATCGCTTATGACGGTGATAAGCCGATCGACTTCATTCAGGAAAAGAAGGAAGAGGATGCTGCCTTCTACGTCATCCTTCCGGATGGACTCGCGAAAGGGAGTTCGCACACTCTGGCTTTCGAATATGCCGGCGATCAGATCATTGCCAAGGCCGGAAACGGAAACTTCAATGTAGGCGCTCGTGAAAGCTGGTATCCAAGTGTCGATGCATTCAATGATCGCGCGACATTCGACCTGACCTTCCGATATCCCAAACGGTACACGCTCGTTTCCGTCGGCGCGCTGATCAAGCAGAGCACCGATAAAGACGATGCCGTCGCCCAGTGGAAGTCCGATATTCCGTTGGCCGTAGCCGGATTCAACTACGGAGAGTTCAGGACCAGGAGCGTCAAGGGCACGTCCGGCATTCAATTCGAGGCGTTCGCGAACCAGGATATGCCTGACTGGTTGCGCCAATTCGCGGATAACGTTCCCGGCAATGTATGGTCGCCTTCCGGACTGATGGATCGCGCGATCGCGGAAGCAGACGCTTCAGTCCAGGTCTTCAACCACTTCTTCGGCCCTACGCCGTTCTCGCGATTGGCGATTACTCAACAACCCGCATTCAATTTTGGCCAGTCCTGGCCGACACTGGTCTATCTGCCGGTGTTTGCGTTCCTCGATCCCACACAGCGATATCAATTAATGTCGGCTGCAACCTTCAGCCTGAACAATTTCATCCAGGAAGTAACACCGCATGAAGTTGCCCACCAGTGGTGGGGACACACGGTCGGCTGGTCCAGCTACCACGACCAGTGGCTTTCAGAAGGGTTCGCCGATTTTTCAGCAGCGCTGTTCCTCCAGGCCACGCGCAAGACGCCCGACGATTACCTCAAGTTCTGGCAACACCAGCGGGAGACGATCCTCGACAAGAACCAGTTCGGCAAATCTCCCAACGACGCCGGCCCGTTGTGGCTTGGCGTCCGGTTGAGCACGGAGAAGAATCCCGGTGCGTACTTCGGGTTGACCTATCCCAAGGGTTCATACGTCCTGCACATGATCCGGCAAATCATGTGGGACGCGAAGAGCGGCGACGAGAACTTCATCGCGATGATGAAGGATTTCGTGAAGACTTTCGAGAACAGGAACGCCAGCACCGAAAATTTCAAGGCGATCGTCGACAAGCACATGACTCCGATCATGGACCTCGAAGGCAACCATCGCATGGATTGGTTTTTTCGCGACTGGGTTTATGGCACGGAAATCCCGAAGTACCGCCTTGAGTATTCTTTCACGCCCGGGGAAAACGGCCAGACCGTGCTGAAAGCGAAGATCACGCAGAGCGATGTGGCGGACTGGTTCATGATGACGGTTCCGATCTACCTTGAACTTCAGAATGGAGTCGCCAGGTTGGGACAAATACCGATGGTCGGAAACCAGTCAAAGGATTTCCAGATCCCCCTGGCGTCGAAACCGAAGCGCGTCTTCCTCAACGCCAACCAGGATATCCTCGCGTCGGAAGTCACCAGCGTCGAAGTGAAGTAGGAATTGAGGAGCGTCCCGAAATCTACTGCAGCGTTCCGGGCATTTCCGCCAGCACGTACGCAGTAACCGCGATTGTCGCGATGCACTTCCTGAACACCTGCAGATCGACCTTGTCGAGAGTATCCGCGTTCGTGTGATGCCAGTCGAAGTAGTGCTCCATCGTCGTGTTGAGTCCGAGCACCGGCACGCCTTTCTGCATGAGCGGCTCGACGTCGGCACCGCCGTCTCCTGGAATGATCGATGTGGATCCGATCGAATCCAGCAGTTTCACAATGTCGCTCAGTTGTGCGCGAGCCGCCGTATAGCGTTGAGGATCCGTGGCGCTGTTGTTCATATCGAATCGAAATCCCAGCGGCGTTTCGACCCCATCATCCATTTCGATCGCCGCGACATGTTTGTTCACATCGGCACCGAGCGAATCCGCGTAGGCCCGCGCGCCGCGCGTCCCATTCTCCTCGTTCACCCACGCCACGACGCGAACCGTTCTTCGCGGACGCAGACCGAGCTGCTTCATCAGGGTCACGGCCTGCCACGCGGCCACGATACCGCCGCCATCGTCGTGCGCGCCTTGTCCGACGTCCCATGAATCGATGTGCCCGCCGACGACAACGACTTCATCCGGAAGTTCGCGGCCACGAATCTCCGCGATGACATTCGCGGAATCCGCATCCGGCAACATCTGAGCTTCCATCTGGAGATTGACCCGCACCTCCTGGCCCGCCTGCGTCATGCGGCGGATCCATGCGGCATCCTCGACGGTGATGGCCGCCGCGGGAATCTTCGTGACGCCGGCAGCGTAATTCTGATTTCCGGTGTGTGGTGTGTAGAGGCTCGATCCCGTCATCGATCGAACAAGCGATGCGACGGCGCCAAGTTTCGCCGCTCTCGATGCACCGCCCGTCCTGTACAGGACCGTTTCGTCGTAGCCGTTCCACTCGACGTCGTAGAGAACGATCTTGCCTTTCACCTGCGACTCGCCCAGGGCCTCGAGTTCATCGAACGTGCCTACAACGACAACCGGTGCGGTAATCCCATTCGGCCCGGTTCCGACGCTGCTGCCCAGCCCAAGCATGTTGATCGGTCTTTGCACCGGACCGACAACGCGCGCCGACTCGCGCCCGCGCACCCAGTGCGGCACTTTCACGGGCTGAAGCCGCGGGTTCTCGAGGCCCTCTTCTCTCATCCGTTCGAAGACCCACTGGACCGCCTGTTCCAGCGTTGCCGATCCGCTCAAGCGATTGCCGATCCGCGTTGTGAGATACGCCAGCTTTTCCCAGCCGCCCTGATCGACGAGCGCTGCGCCGATGAGTTTTCCTGCGACGTCGCGGTATTGAGCACTGCCGGGACACACGCTCAAGAAGATAAGGAAGACTGCGATAGCCACGCGTTTCATTGCGAAAGATTACTGTACAGGATGAAATTGGTTCAAATTTCTAGGAACATTTCTGAAATTGCATTGGACTTTTTCTGATACGCCTTCTACACTCACCGCGCTTCTCGTTACTTTTTCGCACACGCACGGAAGCAATTAACAACAAATTGTCCACGGAGGGAACTCATGTCGCACCCGCGCCGACTTGTACTCGTTATATCCCTGTTCGCTTTCATTTTCGCCTTCAGCGTTTCCGGATTCGCTCAGAACTTCGTTAAAGATGGAACATTCGAAGAAGGTCCCCAGGCTCCGTTTGGGAGTTGGACGACCTTTCCTGCCGGAAGCAGTATCAACAACGCATGGCTAGTGGGCGGCGGGAGTGTGGATCTGCACAACGGCGAGACCGTCGGCGGGGTGCCGCAGGCGTGGAACTTCGCTGCAGCGGGTGGAAGCCAGGCGGTGGACCTCACAGGCGGCGGGCCGTCATCGATTTCGCAGAATCTGCCCACGGGGGCGGGTCACTACAAGCTGCGCTTCGACATGGCGGCGAATATGGCGTGCGATCCCGGCGTGCGAACGTTGGAACTCAAGATCGGGACCTACTCGTTTATCGAGAACTACAGCTACAACGGTTCGTCCTTCACAATGCCCTGGCAGGAGCACGTCTATGAAGTCGACCTCACGGGTCCAACGACGATCACCTTCAGGAGCCTGACTGGAAACGGCTGCGGACCGGCAGTGGACAACGTGTTCGTCGGCCTCATGCCGACCGGCCTCGGACGCACCATGTGGCAGATGTATCGGAACGAGATCATCACCTCGAACGTAACAAGCCTTGGCTCACACGGCAATATCGGATACTACATTCACGCGCCTGCGATTCCTGCCGTGGATGCGAACGTCAACCTGGGCGATAGCAATGGCGGTTGGACCCCGGCCCCGGATGGCAACATCATTGGCTTCACGCCGGGATCGCGTCTGCCTCCCAACCAGTGCCTGACATCGCTGGATTTCACTTTCTTCCAAACCCTCGTCTCCGTGCCTGCTTCGACGACGAACTTTACATTCAGCATCGCCTTCTCGAACATGGACGATGGTTCGCGCGTGACCATCATCAACTCCAGGTACCCGCTGGGTGTGGTGGATCCCGGCAGCTATGTCTTCCTCGGCGGTACCGGTACCGCGAACCTGGGGCCTTATGTTGTGCCTGGTGAAACGAACCGCGTCGTCATTACCCAGATGGATGATTGCTACAGCGGCAACAACCTTGGCCGCGCTGAAGTGGATCTCAACGGCTCGTTCATTCCTCCGAATTCGAGGCCGGCGATCGGCGCTGCTTCCCAGCAGATCACGTTGAACGAAGGTGGCACTGCCACGAACTCCGGGTCTTACAGCGATAGCGATACAGCCGACACGGTCAGCATCTCTGCCAGCGTCGGAACAGTCACCCATACGGGCACAAACAGCGGAAGCTGGTCCTGGAGCAATCCCGCGCCCGACAACGCGAACTATCCGGTGATGATTACCGCCAACGATGGGAAAGGCGGCCTCGCGACGACATCATTCAACGTCACCGTAAATAACATTCCGCCGACTGCAATATTCAGCAGCAATCCGCCCGCCGTGAATCAGGGCACGCCGTTCGTGTTGTCGTTGACGAATCCGTTCGATGTAAACGCCGATATCCAGGCAGGTCTCCAGTATGCGCTGGATTGCGACGACCAGACCGGTTTCAGTGCCTTCTCTTCAGCCAACACGCGAACCTGTTCGACAAATCCCGCGGGGAACCCAACGCGAATCATCCGCGGCATCGTCAGGGATAAGGACGGCGGTCAGAACCAGTACAACTCAACCGTCAGCATCAACAGGCCGCCGACCTGCAACAACAGCAACATCATCCTGAGTGAAGATACGGGCCCGACTGCATGGTCGCTGGCCGCCCAGTGCTCGGATCCGGACGCCGGCGACACCATCACGATCCATGTGGATCCCATCAGCCTGACCAACGTGAACGTCGTACCGACAGGCGGTGGAACGTTCGCTTTCACGGCAAGTGCAAACTACAACGGTCCGGCCGGAATCATCACGTTCGTTGCCGAGGACAGCCATGGCTTAACCAGCTCGAAGGTCGTGGATAATGTCTTCATCAACCCGGTCAACGATCCCCCGGTGGTCACCGCTCCGTCCGATCTTTCGCTGTTAGAAGGCGAAGGCTCGACAATCAGTCTTGGCCCGCTCGTGTTCGATGTGGAATCGCCGGACGGTGACATCCAATGGAGTGCGGCTTCGGACGATGCGGCAGTCTCTGTCGGAATCAACTTCGGAAATCTCACGGTAACCGCGGAATCCGGCCCGGCGACGGCGCATATCACGCTGACCGCAACCGACCGCGGCGATCGCAACAATTGCTCCGGACCTCTGCCGGGTTGTTCGCCGGCCTTGAGCACGACTGCGAACTTCATCGTCAACGTGACGGTTCCCGCGCCACCGCCGTTCAGCCTGGCATCGCCCGATGAGGATGGCTGCATCTGTACTCCAGTGTTCGGCGTCTACCCGAGCACGAGCGCGCATCATTGGTTTGCAAAGGCCAGTGCGGCAACGATGGACATCACGTTGTTCGCGCATTCCGTCAACGGCACTGATCCTGAAACCGCGATGGCGCAGGTCTACGACACCGTAACCGGTCTGCCTGTCGGTCTTCCGTTCAGCACGTCTTATCCGGCGGGTACGCTGCCGGGCGGGGAAACTTCGGTTACGCGGACGCTCGGTGGCTTGACGGTCGGACGTGCATATCGAATCCGCATCACCATTCCTTCTCACTTTGACGCGCAGCCGCATTACCGCCTGAAGATTGAAGGCGCTTCCGAACTCGGTCTTACCAGCCCGACGTTCGCGGGATTCGAAGAGCCGGGCACCCTGACAAACGGCCGCGGCGACCGCTGGTTCCTGAACGTTGCACCGGGTGAACCGATCAACCTGCGCGTGTTCAGCGCGGGAACACCGACACCGCCGACATATACCGGACGTTTAAGTGTGCGGCTCATCGGGCCGGTCCCGCCGTTCTCCGGTGCGCCGACCGTGTTCGATACGACGTATACGCTGGCGACTCCGCCGAACATGGACCAGACCATCACGACCGGGCCGTTGGCTGGCGGTGTGTATGAAGCTGTCATCGATGCCGACCAGCATTACCGCCTCGAAAAATCGGGCGGCCTTGATAACGGCGTTTACTTCACGCCTTCTTCGCAGGGAATCGGCAGTGTAACCGGCACGATCACTCGTGGAGATGGAAGCCCGGCCACGAACCCGGTCAGCCTGCAGCTCACTCCGGATGACGGTACGGCAGCGCCGTTCAACTTTACCGTCGTTGGATCGACAACGTTCGCACACGTTCCGGCCGGTCACTATCACGTGACCGTGCTGACCAATCCCAGTTTCGTTGTGATTGGGCCTTCATCTGCCGAGATCGTGGTTACCTGCGATCACGGCGCGTCTGTGAACTTCCAGATCCTCTTGGCGTCGCAGATCTTCGCTGGTCCTGCTGTCGGTACGTACGGTGGAAATACGAGCCTGACGGCGACACTGAAGTCTGGATCGAATCCGCTTCCCGGCAGGACGGTGAACTTCACGCTTAATGGCAACCCCGTTGGCAGCGCAGTCACTAACGTCGCCGGCACCGCAAGCCTGCCGGGTGTCAGTCTCAGCGGCATCAATGCGGGTGTCTATCCCGGTGCGGTCGGCGCGAGCTTCGCCGGCGACACCATCTACCAGGGAAGTTCGGGAACGTCGACGCTGACCGTGAACAAGCGGCCCGCTTCGGTGACACCGAACGCGGCTGGCAAGGCATGGGGCACGGCGGATCCGCTGCTTACCGGAACGCTATCCGGCTTCCTCGCATCCGATGGTGTGACGGCAACCTATGTCCGAGGCTCTGGTGAAGACGCAGGCGTGTACGTCATCAACGCCTTGCTTGCTCCGTCAGGCCTGTTCAACAACTACGTGATCACGCCCAACACGGCGCCGTTCACGATCACTTCCACGTTGACGACAGCGTTGGCTGGAACAGGTAGCGGTACGATTTCGGGTCCTGGCGTCAACTGCGGTTCGGATTGTACGGAGAACTTCACCAGTACGAGCACGATCACGCTTCTGGCTCAGCCGGCGCCCGGTTCAGTGTTCCTGAACTGGAGCGGCGACTGTACAGGCACCGGAACATGCAGCCTCAGCACGGCGGGCGACCACTCCGTGACTGCCACGTTCGCGACCGTCTCCACGACGGGACGAATGACCGGCGGCGGCAGCGTATTTACCGCCGACGGAACGCGGGTCACTCACGGCATGACGCTCCAGTGCTCGACGACGGCAAAACCGCTCAACCTGGAAATCAACTGGGATCGCGGCAACAACTTCAAGCTGGACGCGCTCACCAGCGTGCTCTGCTATGACGATGCGGCGATCGGTCCGGCGCCGCCGGCTGCAGGATTCGACACGATGGCAGGCACGGGTACGGGCAAGTTGAACGGCCAGGCTGCCACGATCGAATTCAAGCTGACGGATGCAGGTGAACCTGGCGTGAACGATACGGCAACGATCACGATTCGTCAGGGCGCATCAACTGTGCTGACCGTTTCCGGGAAACTTAACAACGGAAACCAGCAGGCGCACAAGAACTAGGATGTAGGCGCGGGCTTTATGCCCGCGTTCAGATTCAGACAAGAATTGTTTTTGAATTTGAACGCGGGCATAAAGCCCGCGCCTACGCCAGTTTTATGTAATCCTGTTTTCCCATGATCGATCTGTTTTCGGAAGACGCCCGGCGAAATCCGTTTCCCGCTTATGCTCAGCTGCGCGCTCACGCGCCAGTGTTGAAAGACCCATCCACCGGACTCTGGTTCATCCTCGACTACGAGAACGTCCGGCGCGTCCTGCAGGACCACGATGCATTCAGCAACGCGGTCTCCGATCCCGAAGCACGCACGTCCCGTTGGCTCATCTTTTCAGACCCACCGCGTCACGCCGTGCTGCGGGCCCTGATCTCGAAAGCCTTCACACCGCGCGTCGTGCTGGATCTCGAGCCGCGGATCCGCCGGCTTTCGCGCGAGCTTCTCGCACCATGGATCAATAAAGGTGAAATCGACCTTACGCTCGATTACGCGGTTCCTCTGCCGTTGCGCGTTATCGCGGAAATGCTCGGTGTGCCGCCTGAAGACTGGAAACGCCTCCGCCATTGGAGCGACGTCATACTGGGTTTGATCTTTACCGTCGGCAATGACCCGCGCGCGGCAGCCGCCCTCGCCGCATTTGTTGAGGCCTACAATGAAATGGACGCGTACGTCGCGTCGCTAACGGAAGAACGCCGCTCGAAGCCCGCCGATGATCTCTTCACGCGGCTGGTCCATGCGGAAATCGAAGGCCAGCGGCTGTCGCAGAACGATCTCGTCGGTTTCTTTTCACTCCTCCTGCTGGCAGGTCATGAAACGACGACGAATCTCATCGGCAACACCGCGCTGTGTTTGATCGATCATCCTGACCAGGCCGATCGATTGAAGTCGAATCCTGCACTCCGACCTTCGGCGATCGAAGAAGTGCTGCGGTACAGGACCCCCGTTCAAATGATGTTTCGGGTCGCGCGGCGTGAAGTTCAGATTGCCGGCCAGAAAATTCCTGCGGGCGCTATGCTGATGGCCGTCATTGGTGCAGCGAACCGTGACCCCAGGCAATTCCCCGATGCAGATCGCTTCGATATGACGCGCGACCCCAACGCGCACATCGCCTTTGGTCATGGTATCCATTCCTGTATCGGTGCACCGCTCGCTCGCCTCGAAGGGCGCATCGCGCTGGATGACCTTCTTGAACTACCTCGTCTCGCGCACGCGGAAGACAGCCGCTGGAAGCCTCGCGAGGCATTCCACGTTCACGGTCCGGCCACGCTTCCTATTCGTTTTGAGTAAATACGGCGCCGTGTTCCTTCAGCAGTTTCCTGAGAATGGATCGATGGCAGCGGCTTTCGTCTTCGCAATAACAGCCGACCGAGAAATTAGATTTCCTGGATAGCGCGGCCAGCAAGGTGAGCAGCCGTTCCGGCTCCGGCTTGCGCATCTCGGCGCGGTACTTTCGTTCGAACGCGGCCCAGTGCTTCGCGGAAGCCGGCTTTGCGAACAATGCGGAGATGAGCGGCGCCGTCGGAGCGAGTTCCGGAAGCCAGACGTCGTAGAAATTTCGCTTCGCATAGTCGGCCTTCTTCACGCCTCGCGGCGGCCGGCGGACCGTGCCGATGCGAAGGCCTTCATCTTTGGACCGCGGGTTCCCCAGTCGAACAACTCGGATTGGCATTTGGAATGTAGTTTAACGTGTAGGAGCCATCTTTAATGGAATTCCCATTCCGTTTGGCCGCGACCGCTCTTGCCGCGCTATCCCTGTGTGCCTGCAACGCCACAGCTCGAACCGAGTCCCAGGAAGAAAAAGTTCTCGCCACACAGATAGGAGAAGCCACGTTCTATGCACGGAATCTCCAGGGTGGCGTGACGGCCAGCGGTTCGAAGTTCGATAACCGCAAAGCCGTCGCCGCGCACCGGACCTATCCTTTTGGGACCGTGGTCCGGGTAACCAATCTTGAAAATAACCGCGTGGTGAATGTCGTCATCGTCGACCGGGGACCCTACGGAAAGAATCATCGTGAAGGCGCCATCATTGACTTGTCGCGCGACGCCGCACGAGCGCTGGACATGGTTGAAGACGGTCAGGTTCGCGTGAAACTCGAAGTGCTGGCCTGGGGCGGTTAACCGCTGCCCATTTTGGCGATGCTGGCCAGGACCGCGACGAGTTCGGCCGGATCGACGGGTTTCGCAACGTGCATCTGGTAGCCGGCCGACAGCGTGCGGATCCGGTCTTCCACGCGGGCATACGCCGTCAGCGCAATTGCAGGAATCCTGCCGCCGTTCGCCGGATCGAGCGCCCTGATTTGTTGGATGAGCGTGTATCCGTCTGCGACCGGCATACCGATATCGGAGATGATGACATCCGGCTTCCATGTCTTCAGGATGTCCATCGCTTGTGCTGCCGAGTTGGCAAGGCGTACTTCTGCGCGGCTCGCCGACAAAACCGTTTCCAGCATATCGAGCGTATCCCGTTGGTCATCGACGGCCATGACGCGCAGTCCGTCCAGGGCCGGAAGATCGTTGATTACCGGCAGGCTGGCTGCCGTGGGGTGCGCATGTTCGGCGCCGGCGGAGTTTGCGTCAGCCTGCTTAAGGGGAACGATCGGCAGCGTCACCGTGAACACCGAACCCTTCCCCTCACCTTCGCTCTGGGCGGAAATGTTTCCGCCGTGCATCTCCACGAGGTGCCGCGTGATGGCCAGCCCCAGGCCGAGTCCACCCTTCTTTCGCGTATAGCTCGCGTCCTGTTGCGTAAAGCGATCGAACATGTGAGGCAGAAAACTCTTGTGAATACCCTCGCCATTGTCGCTGACAACAATATCGACGTGGGAGTTCGTGCGCTCAACGCGTACCTGTACACGCCCGCCTTTCGGCGTGAACTTGATCGCATTTGAAAGCAGATTCCAGATGACCTGCTGCAGCCGCTCGGGATCGCCGTAGATCCGCGGCGCCCGCGGATCCAGAGCCGTGGTCAATCGAATCTGCCGGGCTTCGGCGGCGGGCGTCACGGATTCGATTGCGGACCTGACAACGGTGGTGACATCGAGCGGGCGCACGTCAAGGCGGAGTCTTCCGGAAACGATGCTGGAGACATCGAGCAGATCTTCGACGAGTTGCGCCTGGGATTGCGCATTTCGTTCGATGGTTTCAAGCGCGCGCTGGGACCTTTCCTCATCGAGGCCGCCGAGGCGCAGCATTCTCGCCCAACCGATCAGCGCGGTCAGCGGCGTCCGCAGTTCGTGTGAAATAGTTGCCAGGAATTCGTCTTTGAGGCGGTTTGCTTCTGCGGCCTTTTGGTAGGCCGCGTGTTCTTCATTGATGCGGGTTCTCACTTCCCGCGAGAAGAGCAGGAACATTGCGAGACCGAGCCCTCCCGCAAAGAACAACGTGATGACTGCCTGCCGCGCACTGGCCTGCGAATCCGCGGCACGTTGTTCGAGCACAAGGTTTTCACGATCCCTCATTTGCATAACGATCTGGCGGATGTCATCCATGGCGTGCTTGCCCCGGTCCGCGCGCACAATAGCCAGTGCCGCCTCAAGCCCCTTATCTTTACGTACCTCGATTGTCTGCTTGAGTTCAGAGAGCTTCGTATCGATCTTGTCCTGGAGAAACGAAATCTCGCGCGGGTCACTCTCCTGCGCTCCATTTGCTTTCACATCTCTCAATCGATCGGGAATGGTGGAAATCGCCTGCTCATACGGCTCGAGATACTCTTCATCACCCGTCAGCAGGAACCCGCGCTGGCCGGTTTCGGCGTCCTTCAGTGTGGACAATGTCAGTTCGAGGTTCAGCAACTCTGCGTGTGACCGGGCGACTTCACGGTCGTTGCGAATGATCGTTTGTACAGCGCGGTATGAGAGAAAGGTATTCAGGAGAAGCAGGACCAGGACGATCGCGAACCAGGCTGTCAGACGTTTTGCCATGGACAATTTCAGCATAGCGCATGGTTTGAGTGAGATGCAGGGCCTACTCTTGTTTCCCCGGTTCTCTCAGGGTTTTGGTGTATGGATCTGTTACCATAGCCCCCCTGTGAAAGCCTTGATTCGAATCGCGGCGCTTTTGGCGCTCGCGCGCGTCACCGTTTTTGCCCAGGCGCCCACGATCGACTATGAGGCGATTCGGCAAACGAAGATCGTTAACGCCCTCCGCGTTACTGAAAAAATCACGATCGATGGCCACCTCGAAGAGCCGGCCTGGCAGCAGGCCCTGCCTGCAAAGGATTTTATCCAGCAACGGCCGCGCGGCGGCGAGCCTGCCCCGGAAAGAACCGAAGTCCGTTTTCTCTACGATGATGAAAACCTCTATGTCGGCGCGATCTGTTTCGATACCGACATGGCGCACTCGATCGTTCACGAACTGAAAGAGGACTTCAACTTCGGACAATCCGATATGCTCAACGTCCACTTCGATACGCTCCACGACCGCCGCTCGGCGTTCAGCTTCGGCGTGAATCCCGCCGGTGCAAAGCGCGATCAGCAGCTGCAGAACGACGGCGAGCTTACCAATATTGATTGGGACGGCGTGTGGGACGTCAAAGTGAGCCGGAACAACGAAAGCTGGATTGCCGAGTTCGTGATTCCTTTCAAGACTCTCCGGTTTTCCAACGCGCCCATCCAGGAATGGGGCGTGAACGTTACCCGCTACGTGCTTCGGATGAATTCCGAAAGCTCGTGGTCGCCCGTTCCGCTGCGGTATCGTACCAGCCGCGTTTCGCTGTACGGAACATTGCAAGGTCTCGAGAATCTTCATCCCGGGCGCAACCTCAAAGTGAAACCGTTCGCGACCGCCGGTATCACGCAGGTTCGGAGCGGCGACCGTCTTCAGACGCTCCAGTCCATGTCGCGGCTGAAGGACTACGACGGTGGCGTCGATGCTAAATTCAGCGTCACCCGCTCACTGACGCTGGATGCGACTTACCGCACGGACTTCGCCCAGGTCGAAGTCGATCAACAACAGGTGAACCTCACCCGTTTCAATTTGTTTTTCCCCGAGAAGCGCGATTTCTTTCTCGAGAACGCAGGCACGTTCAGCTTCGGACCGGAAACCAACCTCGTTCCGTTCTTCAGCCGCCGCATCGGGCTCAGTGCGGCAGGAACTCCGGTGCCGATTGAGGGTGGGGCTCGCCTGACGGGAAAGATTAATCGCTACGACCTCGGTTTCATCTCGATGAACACCGAGCACCTCATGGAACGTTCAACCCTGACGCCCGCAAACAACTATTCCGTTGGCCGGCTGAAGCGAAATCTTCTGAAGAACTCGTGGGTTGGCGGCATCCTGACGAATCGCGATTCCACGGTTGCCGGCGACTACAACCGCGTGTACGGAACCGACGCGCACTTCCAGTTCTACGACAAGCTGGAATTCGATTCCTTCCTGCTGCGAAGCGACACGCCCGGCAGGAACGGCAACAACCAGGCGCGCCGTTTCGAGAGCGCGTGGAAAGATGACGAGCATACTTTTCAGCTCGAGTACAACGAGGTTCAGCCCGACTTCAATCCCGAGGCCGGATTCATCCGCCGCCGCGACATGGAAAACTATTCCGGTGAGCTGGCGTGGAAGCCGTTGTTCCGGAGAAGCCGTACCGTTCGCAGCCTGAACTTCGACACGAACTTCGACTACTTCGCCGGAAGCGGCAGCGGCACAGTTGAAACGCGCTCGCAGGATTTCACGACGGGTATTCAATTCTGGAACGGAACAACGTCGAACTTCGTCGTGACCCATACGTTCGACCGGCTCAACGCTCCCTTGCGAATCCCGGCAGGGAATCCGCACGTTGCGATTGCTCGCGGTGATTACATGTGGGCGGATTACAAGGTGACGTTCAGCACGAGCCAGAGCGGGGCAGTTGCAGGAAACGGAACCGTCGGCTGGGGTGATTTTTACAACGGCCGCCGGAAGACGCTGTCCGGATCAGTGACCATGCGGCCGAATTACCACTTCAATGTGAATGTGACCTACGACCGCAATGACGTGGCGCTTCCCAACGGATCATTTGCCACCAATCTTCTGGGAACCCGGTTCACTTACGCGTTCACGCCGCGATCATTCTTGAATGCGTTCATTCAATACAACGCCGATACGCACCAGGTCAGCTCCAACATCCGGTTTGATTTAACCCACCATCCACTCAGCGATCTCTACCTTGTATATAACGATCGCCGCGACACGATTTCCGGCCAGCTGCTCGAGAGGGCATTGATCATCAAGCTCACCAATCTGTTTAATTTCTGAAATTTACGGCCGTAATTTGCCGAAACCCCGTTTCGTTGATAGCATTTACGGCAACTTTTGTATCACTCCCGACAATAAAAGAACTCGTAGGAGGATGAATGAAACGTATTGCGATGGTGGTGGCCATAGGACTCGTTGTGTCCATGGTGATTTCCGCAACTGGCTGGGCGCAAAGCACAGCCACGATAAGCGGAGCGGTCAAGGACACGACCGGCGCCGTTCTGCCTGGCGTCGAAGTAAAGGTAACGCAGACGGAGACCAGCGTTACGCGTACGACTGTAACGAATGAGACCGGATCGTATGTATTGCCGAATCTGCCGTTGGGGCCGTATCGGCTGGAAGCGGCACTGCCGGGATTCCGCACATTCGTGCAGACGGGTATCACGCTTCAGGTCGGCAGCAACCCTTCAGTTGAAGTGGTGATGCAGGTCGGGCAGGTGTCGGAACAGATCGAAGTCGAAGCCAATGCAGCCCTTGTCGAGACGCGGACTTCGGCCATCGGCCAGGTCGTCGAAAACGAGCGCATCCTCGAATTGCCGCTCAACGGCCGCGCGGTCGTGGAACTGGTATCCCTGGCGGGAG
>JADMIO011222152.1_pt1 | contig 58480 bp, 53 predicted proteins | sample 8958161 | NCBI WGS metagenome assembly JADMIO01 (sample SAMN16585339, study PRJNA669376) | soil metagenome | isolation source: Crop rotation soil | place: USA: Cullars Rotation, Alabama | collected 2011
ACGAAAGGCCCAGTCTTTCGACTGAGCCTTTCGTTTTATTTGACCATGTTGGTATGATTTAAATTAATACGACTCACTATAGGGTCAGTGCGGCCGCGACTTCAAGTCACGTGAATTCCAAGCTTCGGATCCCACTGTGCTGGAAAGCGCTGAGTTCGCAGGCCCGACGTTGACGTCACGCGTCGCTGTGTTGGACGTGTTGTTCGCGGCGCCGCCGTCGTCTACCTGGAAAGACACCGTGCGCGTCGCGAGGTTGCTCCCGGCCGAATCGGTGTTCGAGAACGTGATCGAGCGCAGGGCCGTCTGATAGTTGGCCAGCGTGGCGGTACCGCTAAGCGTCAGAACTCCCGTACTCGCGGCGTAGCTGCCGGTGATTCCGTTCTGAGTCGTGAAGTTGAGTGCGTCGCCGTCGGTTTGACTGAAGTTCGTCGTGATCGAGATGGTCGCGCCGGCGAGATTCGTCGAGTCGATGTCGGTCACCATCACGCCCGAATCGACGACCGCCGCCGTGCCCGTCACGTGATACGTGTTCGAGCCGGACGACGTCGCAACGACGGGCGCGTCGTTGACCGGGGTGCCGGTCATGTTCTTCGTGCCGGTGACAGCGGCGGCGATGCCGTCGCTGACCGACGTCGCGATGGTGAAGTTGGTGTTGTAGTCCTGCGCCGGTGTGAACGTCAGCGCGGCGAGCAGGGTGTTGACGTCGGCAATCGCGCCTGACGCGCTCCACACGCCCGTGCTGGCGTTGTAGGTCGAGGTGACGGCGTTGCTCGTGCCCGTGTTGAGGCTGCCGGCGCTGGGGTCGGACAGGGTCAGCGTGGCCGTCGTCGTCGAGTTGTCGACGTCGCTGACGACGATGTTGATGAGGTCGAGCGGGGTGTCCTCGGTGTACGTCTCTGCAGCACTCAGGTTGGTCGCCTGGGGTGCGTCGTTGACCGCGGTGCCGGTCATCGCCTTGCTGCCCGTTACGGCGGCCGCGATGCCATCGCTGACCGAGGTCGCGATCGAGAAACTGCCGTTGAAGTTCGCGGCCGGCGTGAATGTCAGGTTGTGCAGCAGCGTATTGACACTGGCGATCGCGCCGGACGCCGACCACACGCCGGTGCCGCTGTTGTAGGTCGAGGTGACGCTGCCAGAAGTGGCCGTGTTGAGGCTGCCCGCCGACGGGGTCGAGAGCGTCAGCGTGACGGTCGTGTTGGCGTTGTCGATGTCAGAGACGACGATGTCGGTCAGGTCGAGCGGCGTGTCCTCGGTGTACGTCTCAGCTGCACTCAGGTTGGTCGCCTGAGGGGCGTCGTTGACCGGGGTGCCGGTCATGTTCTTCGTGCCGGTGACAGCGGCGGCGATGCCGTCGCTGACCGACGTCGCGATGGTGAAGTTGGTGTTGTAGTCCTGCGCCGGTGTGAACGTCAGCGCGGCGAGCAGGGTGTTGACGTCGGCAATCGCGCCTGACGCGCTCCACACGCCCGTGCTGGCGTTGTAGGTCGAGGTGACGGCGTTGCTCGTGCCCGTGTTGAGGCTGCCGGCGCTGGGGTCGGACAGGGTCAGCGTGGCCGTCGTCGTCGAGTTGTCGACGTCGCTGACGACGATGTTGATGAGGTCGAGCGGGGTGTCCTCGGTGTACGTCTCTGCAGCACTCAGGTTGGTCGCCTGGGGTGCGTCGTTGACCGCGGTGCCGGTCATCGCCTTGCTGCCCGTTACGGCGGCCGCGATGCCATCGCTGACCGAGGTCGCGATCGAGAAACTGCCGTTGAAGTTCGCGGCCGGCGTGAATGTCAGGTTGTGCAGCAGCGTATTGACACTGGCGATCGCGCCGGACGCCGACCACACGCCGGTGCCGCTGTTGTAGGTCGAGGTGACGCTGCCAGAAGTGGCCGTGTTGAGGCTGCCCGCCGACGGGGTCGAGAGCGTCAGCGTGACGGTCGTGTTGGCGTTGTCGATGTCAGAGACGACGATGTCGGTCAGGTCGAGCGGCGTGTCCTCGGTGTACGTCTCAGCTGCACTCAGGTTGGTCGCCTGAGGGGCGTCGTTGACCGGGGTGATCGTGACGGACTTGAACGCTTCTGCGCCGAACCCGTGAATGTCACTCGCGCTGAAAGCGACGGTCCGCGAAGTCGTCGGGTTATCGCTCGAGTTCTGATACTTCACGGATCGGAGCGCGGCTTGATAAGCGGCGACCGTGTCCGTGCCAGAAAGCGTCAGGACGCCAGTCGCACTGCTGTAGCTGCCGGAGATGTTTGGGGTATTCGCGAACACGAGGGTGTCTTGCGTGGACGAGAATCCGGCGCTGATCCGAGCCTTCGCTCCGGCGAGGGTCGTGTTGTCCGGGTCGGCCACGGTCAGCCCAGGGTCGATGGCTGTTGCCGGATCGTTCTCGGTGTAGGCCGTCGAGCCAGCAGTCGTCGTCACATGCGGCGGCGTGTTCGTGGCCGTGAAGCCGTATAGCGTCGTCGTTGGCGAGTTCTGCGACAGCCGGCCCACCTTCGCGACGACAGTTTTGCCAGCGCCAGAGACGGACGTGATCGTGACGCCCGACCAATTACCTAGCACGACGTTCGTCGACGTTGGTGAGATTGAGCCCGACGAATAGCCGCCGTGGCTGGCAATGAACGTGCCGCCGAGTGTCGAGTGCGCCGGGTTCGTTGGCTGTGGCCCGGTCGTCCGGTTGCGGCCGCAGATGATCAGATAGTGGCCGTGGCTTGCCGTCGGCGCACTCATGACCGCGGATGGACACGCCGTCCCTGGCGCGGCGGCTGATGCAGCCACCGTCGCGGACAGGATCTGGAACGAGTACGCCGTGGTCTTGAGACCGGGACTCATGCCGCCAGCTTGGACGAGATTCGAAGGGCTAGAGAAGGAGCTCGTCTTGCTGACGACGACCTTCCACATTCCGGAGATGTCGGCCGCACCCGGTGCAGTTCTCGCCTTGAGCGTGAAGAACGCCGAGTTCCCCGGACCGATATCACCAGTCGGTCCAGACGGACTGACGTACGTGCATGTCGACGTCGTCACCGATGACGTCCATCCCGCCGGGGCTGTAGGGCAGGCGATCACGGTCCAAGCGGAATACGGCCGTGAGATCTTGACGGCGCCGATCTTCGTCGGGTAGCCGGTGTTCTTGACCCTGAACGTGAAGGTCGTACCGACCGTGTCGTTCAGGTACTGCGGCGCGTTGGCGACCGAGGCGCGTGCAGCGAAACTAGTCGCCAACGCCAGGCTCGGCATCAGGCCGACGACGAGCAAGGCGCTTGTGACAGCGACAAAAATCAGAGTCAGTTGGTGGGTGCGATGACCGCGCCCCCCGTCCACGGCGGTCATGGGGTAAGCGCCTCCCGGGATCCCTCAAGCCCAAGAGCGTCGGCGAAGCGCCGGACGAGCCCCCGAGGCGGCTTAGTCTCTCACACCCGTATAGGTCTGGCGACAATAACTTTCAGCCGCATTGCAGCGGAGCGCCGGATTCTTCTCTCGACCAACAGACATTCGCGACGCACGCCCTTAGGTTGATGCTAGGCATTTAGCCTCTCAGCGGTGGATCGAGTTGCGCGTGTCATCGGTGTCTGGGGCTTTGGCGGCCTCGTCCTCGGCGTCGTGCTAATCGTTGCGAACTTGCCAGACGCCGGGCAGCCGATGACGCCCCGCGACGCGACTCTCGTGAACATCGGCATTGCGATCACAATGACGGCCGTCGCGTGTCTGTTGCTCGAAGTCGCGTTAGGTCTCGTGTCGTTGCGCCGCCGATGGCAGGCTCGGACCGCCCCAGCGGCGTCGGGCGGTAGCGGCCATGCGTTTTCCCATATGGGGACATCAGGCGAGCAAACCTATTTCGCGTGTGCGTGTGGCCGAAATTTCCCGACTACCGCCGGCCTGGCCGATCACCTGGCGCAAGGCCGCGAAGATTCCGTCGTTGCCGCGTCGTCGAGCGCTCCGAGTACTCAGGTCGAGCTCAAAGCTGCCGCAGGAGTCGCAACGGGCGTAGGCAGGGCACACGACGCGACCGTCGTGGTCGACGAGCTGAAGCCAGATTCAGAGGAGATCGCAAGACGAGCGCTCATGTTGTTCAACGAGGGGGAGGAAGTATCTCGCGCTATTCCGTGGTCAAACCCCTACGACCCGGACGAAATGCGGCGCGGAATCGCGGGTTACGAAGCCTGGGTTGAGCGCTGTCAAGCGTTCGTATCGGCTAACCGGATCTCGTTTCTATTCAAGCTCCGGGAGGCTGCCACGATACGACGCGACTTGAGTCATGTTCGCATTATCAAGACGCAGAACGAGGACGGGACGTGGGGGCCGTGGCAAGACTTCGAGGTGGGCCCCGAACACGATCAAGCGATCGAGCGTGTCCGGGGCGTTCTGCGAGAGATCATCGAGGCAGGAACGTAATCGCACGTCGGTGTAACTCCGCCCGGGCGGAACACGGTGCCATTGTGCGCGGGCTTTCCGTAAAGTCCCGCGACGGGCACCGCGCTGGAGTTGTGAACTCTCACTCCCGGCAGGTGCCCGCTTATTTCGCCTGCTCGTGCTCGGCGTCTATGCGGAGCGAACAGCGAGACCGGCGGCCTCGCCGGTAGTGCTACGTTGCAGGCGTGACCGACGACTGCGTGTTCTGTGACCGGACGCCGTTCCGCACGGCTGACCTGTACCTGGAAAACGAGTTCTGCGTCTACGCCACCTCTCATGACCCAAATGATCCTCCGGAAGTTCTTCCCGGCTCGGGGATCATCGTGCCAAAAGCCCACCGGGCATCGCCGTTCGACCTGACCGCTGATGAGTGGGCAGCCACGCACGAGCTACTGATACAAGCAAAGGCGGCTATGGACGCTCGGCTCGCGCCGGACGGCTACTTCCTATCCTGGTCGCCCTACCCGCACACCGACGATGACATCGCTCGTATGCACTCCCACCTCCACGTTGTGCCCAGGTTCGATGACGAGCCTCGGCGCGAGGGCGGCGGTCGAGTTGGTATCAAAGGTGCGGACAACATTCGACCGAATCCCGATGCTCCCGGGACGGGACGCGCTCGCAAGTTCGGGAGAACTCCAGCCTCAAACTGACCACCACGCCGGCACGGCGATAACGGTCGTCAGAAGGCAGTGGCTGGAGTCGGTCAGACGGACGACTTAAGCCAGAACTGGCAAGGCGCGTCAGACCACTACATCCGAAAAGGCGTGCGCCAGGATGGCGCGTCTTCCAGAATGCACCGGGGGGTTGGCTGCCCGTGGCCGTGCGAGGGGTTGCTGTGCCACAACGTCAGATCGAACGCGCGATTTCGCTGTGGCGCGAGGCCGAACGAATGCTGGAACGGCTCCCGGCGGGGAGTCCACAGGCCGCGAATATCTCGCGCGCGATCGGCGAAGTCCGGTCGGCTCAGGCCGCGCTCATGGAGCCCCGAGTCACGCCCGAACTATTGGACCGCGCGACCAGGATGATCGACGGCGCCGAGGCAATAATCGCCGGGGTACGTGGCGCCGGATAAAGACAGAAAAGCGCGTACTTCTTATGCTGCCAACCGCACAATAATCGACAGGTATTCGCTCGCCGAGTCGACGCTCGAACGGGCATACCCTGCACCGCTCGGGCACGAAAGGCTCCCAAAGCAGGTGCGCTACCACTGCGCTACACCCCGACGCGGCAGAGCCTAGCCTCCACCGTCAGTTACTGCCACGCCGGCAGATACGTCTACGGCAGACTGATCCACAGTTACTCCCCGCCGGTGCAGCTGCCGGTGTCGAATGGAGCAGGATATGGATGCTTCGCAGGTCCTTCGCGCTACTGCGGCCGCGACGTCGATCGCGACCTCGCTGGGCCTCGCCGTTTACGACTCAAAAGTTCTGCACAACTCGAACAAGCTAACGCTGAGACTGCTGCCGTGCGACCTCGTTGCGCGCGTGGCGCCGTCCGCCGAGCAGGTCGCACAGTTCGAGGTCGACCTCAGTCAGCAGCTGGTTGCGGTTGGGTCCCCCGTCGCCGCACTCGACCCTCGGGTCGAGCCACGCATCCACGAGCACGACGATTTCATCATTACTTTCTGGATGTACTACCAGCCCGTCGAATCGCAAATATCGGCATCCGATTACGCGAGCGCGCTGCGCCGTTTGCATGCAGGCATGTGCACGCTGGACGTAAGAGCACCGCATTTCACCGATCGCGTCAACGAGGCCGAGCAACTGCTGGCGAACCACGAGCAAACTCCCGCGCTCGTAGACGCGGACCGAGAACTGCTACGTGACACCCTACAGACCCTGAGACGCGCGATTGTCGATCGCAACGCTGCCGATCAGCTGCTGCACGGCGAGCCGCACCCTGGCAACGTGCTGGTGACCAAGAATGGACTGATGTTTGTGGATCTCGAGACGTGCTGCCGAGGGCCGGTCGAGTTCGACCTCGCCCATGCCCCAGAACAAGTCGCCGAGCACTATTCGGGCATCGATGTTGACTTGCTTCGCGACTGCAGAATCCTCGTCCTCGCGATGATCACGACGTGGCGCTGGGATCGCACCGATCAACTACCGGACGGTATGCGTCTAGCCGCCCAGTGGATCAGTGAGATCCGGGAATCTGTCGGCCGGCAGACCAGTCCACGGAACTCGGACTGAAGGCCCGGCACGCTCCTCAACCGCGCAATGGGCGCGCCTAATCGTCGATTCCAGCGTTCCGCAAACTCAACACCGTCTAGCCGCAATTACGCTCGTAGTTGGATACGTCGTTGCGAAATGGCCTGGCGGAGGTTCCAGCGGGTCTGCCGACGTTCGCCAGTCGTGGCCTCGAAGAGCGCGCGCGGCGAATCGGCCGGATCGCGGCGTCCGAGTGGGATTACCTGGCTGAAGTGCTGGGCATTCGACCAGAAGCACAGGTCCTCGTGCTATCCGAGGCCGACTGGGCGACCAAGGGCCGCATGCCCGTTTTCGAGCTCCCGAATGCGGAAGATTGCACGCTCGTTGTCGCTGGCACAGATGCGGACTGGTGATCGAGCACCGCCGACTTTGCTGGTGGAGCCGCCCGACAAGAAATCGTGCGCGTATACGGAACGCGCGACGGCGTCATCCCACTGGGGGCGTTCTACGACCTGATCGCGGTACACGAGGTCGCACACCTCTTCGCTGAAGAAAGAATGCGCTTTCCCCGACTGTGGTTGGGCGAGCTGTTCGCCAACCTGTGCCTGGACGCCTGGGTGCATCGGCGCTCGCCAGAGTCGCTCGAGATCCTTCTGACCTTGCCGAGACTTGGGTCCATGGCCCCAGCCGAAGAGTTTGACCGTCGCACGCGGCAGCAGTTCGAAAGCGACTACTCGGCAATGTCCGCGCCGAACTACGTCTGGTACCAGTTCAGGTTGCAGATGGCCGCCGCGGCGCTCTTCGAGTCGAGCGGGGAGGCCGGAGTTCAGCGGCTCTTTCGCGCGTTCCCCATCGACGACGAGTCGTCTCCTGGCAACGACATTGACGACGAACAGCTCGCAAAGCTGCTGTCGGACCGTGTCGATCCGGTGCTTGGAGCATTCGCGCTCGACTTCTAAAAGCCGTGACGCGACTCAATTGAAGAACTCGGACAGGTCGTTGGCCTGGCACGTATTGGCGAGGCAGGGCAGACCGAGTCCATCCTCGATCGTGCGCAGCAGCGAATAATGGTCGTGGGCCACGTCTGATTGCATCCCGGCGCTCGACAGCAGCGGCGAGATCACGAGGGTGGTCACGTGACCGCCGCCGCTCAAGCCGTAGCCACCCTCGTCCCAGGTGATCACGAGCAGGCTGTTGGCAAACGCCGGCGACTCGGTGATCAGCGGCACGAAGTCCTTCAAGAACGCATCGCCCGTCGACGTCGGCGCGCTGTGCATGTCGTTGTACGTGTTCGGCACGACGAGCTCGAAATTCGCGGCCGCCGGATCGAAACTCGCCAGTGATGTGATCGCGGCGCACCTGTTCGGATCAGCCGAGATGTCCGTGAAGCTGATCGCGGGGTTGTGTTTGCGGAAGTAGTAGCCGGCGAGGCCGACCAGGTCCACCGGACCAGATGCTGACGACGTCGGCGAGCAATCGCCCGGGTAGTTCTGCTCGTAGACGTGCCACGTCTTGCCGGCTGCATCGATCTGGTCGGCAACATTCAGGGCAGTCAGGTCATACCGGCCGTCGCTATTGACCCCCAAGGTGGAGCCCGCGAACAGGGCGATGTAGTTCGGCTCTGACGGGTGCGCGATCGCGTTGTAGTTGGTCGCCAACCCGTAGCTGGCGATCAGCGAGTTGATGTACGGCGCGTCGGAGCTGCCGACGATCGAGCCGTAGCCATGGTTCTCCATGACGATCACGTAGATGTGATCGAACGCCGGCACTCCGCCTTGCACGCCGCCCGATGTCTGAGTCGGCTCAGGTATTGGCGTAGCCGAGACTTGCGGCGTGTCACTCCCGCGCGGACTTGGCGCCGTGGCAAGCACCGTGCCCGGGCCGGCGGACGGCGCTGCGACCACGCTCGGAACGCTCGAGGGCGGATTGCTCGGTGACCGCCCGGCCGTGCACGCCAGCGCCAAAGCTGGCGTTAGCAGGGCGATCGCGATTCGAGTGACCATCGTTCAGGGGAGTAGATCAGCCGCACATGAGAGCGGAGTAAGAATTCGGCATAGGTCGTCGCGGGCCGGGTGGCGCCGCTGACCACGCAGCCTCCGCGGATGCGCCTTGGAGTCGCGCTGCCGATCGGTGAGCGCGGTGCGGGCGTGGATCGCGGCCTGAACCGGTTGACCGCTGCATAAACTTGGCGGCAATCATGGCCGTCAAGACAGTCGGCTCTGCGCTCTCGGGGCGGGCCCGCAGCGAGCCCGACGAAATTGCGATCTTCTGCCCCGACGCGGGGTCGATGACCATTGCGCAGCTCGCGGACGAAGCGTCTCGGATCTATGCCCTGCTGCGTCGGAGCGGCGTCTCGCGTACTGATCGCGTCGCGATGCTGATGCCGGCGTGGGGGCCACATACAGCAGTTGCGGGTTTGTCGATCGAGACCGCCGCCAGCCTCGTGATGCTCAATCCCGATAGCAGCGAGAACGAGGCACGGTCACTGCTGACTCGTCTCTGGTGTCGCGCCTTCGTGACCGTGCGCGATTGGCATACCGCGGCGCGAACAGCCGCCGACAAGCTCGGGACCATCGTGATCGAGCTCGATCCGGAGCTCGGTACCGCCGGGCACTTCGTTGGCGACAGTTCACGCGGCGATCTGGACGGTTCGGACTCGCCTCGGCCCCAGGACGAGATTTACGTCACGACCACGACCGGAACGACGGCCGAGCCGAAGCTCGTCTCTCGAACCCAGGGTGACTATCTGGACGAGCTGTTGAAATGGGCAACGGTCGGGAAGCGCAGGACGCTCGGCCTGATGCCACTCCAGAGCGTGATCGGTCTGTTCGCGTTGACATCCTCCGTCGCCGGTGGCGGCGGTGCGTGCGTTCTGCCCACACGTTTCGATGCTGACCGAATCGTCGAGTGGCTGGCCGAATACGGGATCGCGACATACGCCGGTACCGCGGCTGTGCACGCGGCTGTCCTCGAAGACGCACACAGGCATCCAGAATTCGTGGCCCGAACCCGGCTCGAGACGATCGTCCATCACGGCACCCCACTGCCGCCCGCCATGTCGTCCGAGCTCGAACGAACCTTTCGGTGCAACGTCATGGTCACGTACGGGATGGTCGAGACGGGCATGATCGCCGCGATGCCACCCGGCATGGGCGGCCTCAAGCCCGGAAGCGTCGGCGTTCCGACGATCGATCTGCGCATCGTCAACGAGCACGGATTGCCGGTTACGCTCGGTGAGCAGGGCGAGATCCAGGTGCGCGGACCGCTCGTTATCAGCAAGTACCTGGACGACGCGAAGGCGACCGCCGAGGCGTTTGCGGACGGCTGGTTCCTGACCGGTGACCTCGGATTCCAGGACAAGGACGGCTACCTGACCATTACCGGCCGGTCAAAAGAGCAGATCCAGCGTGCTGGCCTCAAGGTCTCGCCATTCGAGGTCGAGGCCGCGGTGCGCAGCCACGCGGGAGTCGACGAGGTCGTCGTTTTCCCTGTGCCGCACCTGCGCATGGGCGAGAAGGTCGCAATGGCCGTGGTGCGCACCGACGAAAACGTCACGGCTGAAGCACTGCGCGACCACGCGCTCCAGCGCCTTGCGCCTCACAAGGTTCCCCGCGTGGTGCGTTTTGTCGAAAGCATCCCCACCCACGGCGGCAAAGTCGCTCGTCTGCGACTCGCTGAGCAACTTGGAGTCGGCATCGAGGGATTCAAGACGCGGAGCCAGAGCGCGGAGCTCACGCAAACGCAGGCGCGACTGGCAAGAATCTGGCGTCAGATTCTCGAGCTGCCGGCCAATCCTGGGCCGAACGATGACTTCTTCGAGCTGGGCGGTGACTCGCTCCTGGCAACTCAGATGTATCTCGACGCAGAAGCCGAGTTCAGCGTTGCGCTGCCACCGTCGGCGCTTATCGTCGACTCGACGCTCGCAGCGGTGGCATCGGCGATCGACGACGTTGCCACGACTGCCTCGCAGCCCTGCCTCGTACCAGTTCAGAAGGGCTCATCCGGTGCTGCGCCGCTCCTGTGGGTTCACGATTTCTCGGGAACGATCTTCGTCGCGTCGAGGCTCGCATTTCAGCTCGGTTCGCATCAGCCCGTCATGGCGCTGCAGCCCGCGCGCGATCGTCGCGCTGAGCCTGCGACAAGCAACATGCAGGCGACCGTCGAACGCTACGTCGCTGAGGTGACCGCAGCTTACCCCGAGGGGCCGTACATCCTTGGGGGGCACTCGCTCGGAGGGGGAATCGCATTCGAAATGGCACGCGTGCTGCGACGCAGCGGCTACGGCGATTGCCTCGTGCTGATGGTCGATACGCTCAGCTTCAGGTCCGAGTCAGCCTGGGCTCGCCGCATCAACAACTTCCGGCATCAATCCCAATCGGCGCGCAAGACAGCGGTTCGCGAATACATGCGGCATCGCGTTGGCAGCATGCCGCCAAGGCCGTTGGACCGCTCAATGACGTTGATCGCGGCAACAAATAGGCCGACAAAGATTGATGCGTCGGTCGTGTTCTTTCGAGCTCGCGATAGCGTCCAGCCATCGGCCGCGGAATTCTGGCAATCCCTGGTCAACGGCCCATTCGAAGTCGTGGACGTCGAGGGAACTCACGGCGACTGCGCTGCGCCGCCTCACGTCGACGGATTGATCACTGAGATGGGCCGTGCGATCTCACGCTGGACCGAAGGGCGCTTCGTATCGTGACCTGAAGTCGCGCCACGACGTCGGAATCGGCGTGGCAATCGTGTTTCGACGTCGAACGATCGATGCCGCTAACCTCCGCGGATGCGCACAGGAGTTGCCCTGCCGATCGGTGAGCGCGGCGCCGAGAAGAAGGCTTTCCCATACAGCCAGCTGCGCGAGATGGCGGTCGCCGCCGAACAAGGTGGTGCGGATTCGATCTGGGTTGCCGACCATTTTCTGTACGACAACGACGGCGACGTCCGCGGCATGTGGGAGTCGATGAGCGTCCTCGCTGCGCTCGCGGACGCCACGACGCGCGTCGAGCTCGGGCCGCTCGTCATGTGTGTGCCGTTCCGCAATCCCGGCCTGATCGCATGGATGTGCAACACGATCGACGACATCAGCGGCGGCCGCTTCGTGGTCGGCCTGGGCGCCGGCTGGCATGAGCCGGAGTTCGCGGCGTTCGACTTCAACTTCGCCAAGCGCGTCAGCCTGTTCGAGGAGTCACTCAACGTCATCGTGCCTCTGCTACGCGAGGGCAAGGCCAACTACAACGGCCAGCTGGCGAAAGGCGTTGCCGAGCTCCGGCCGGCGGGACCGCGCGCTGGCAAGGGCGGGCCACCGATTCTCCTGGCGGGCACGAAGCCGCGCATGATGGCGCTCATCGCGAAGCACGCCGATCGCTGGAATAGCGTCTGGTACGGCGAGCCGAGCGACGAGTTCCGAAAAGAGCGCTCGGACCTCCAAGCGGCGTGCGCAGCGATCGGCCGTGATCCGAAGGAGATCGAAGTCAGCGTCGGGATCATCGTCACGGCCAATCGGGACGTTCAGTACGAGGATCCGCACCTCGTGATTGACGAGCTGGCCGACGGCCTGGCGAAGTGGCGCGACGAAGGCGTGACGGAGGTCATTTGCGCCATGTCTCCGCCGAGCGTCGAGCTTGTCGAGCGGATTACCGAGGCCGCGCAGCAGGTTCGCTAGTAGTAGGCACCGATTCGGGCGAGCGGGAGGCTGCAGCTGCGCTCGCCGCGTGCAACGTCGGCGTCGCGGCGTCGAGCAACTCCAGATATGGCCGCGCGCCGAGCCGCTCGAAGATCGCGCGCGCCTTATCACGCCAATCGCCGGCCGCCGGATCATCGGGCAGCATGCGCACGGCGTCGAGGTATGCCTCGGCTTCCATCGCGTGATAGTCGCCGCGGCCGAACATCTCGGCGGCAGATGTGAAAAGTCGAGCCGCGTCGGACGAATGACCGTCGAGGGCCGCCACCATCGCACGCGCCCAAGTTCGTTCGCCATCGATCAACCGGCCGGTCGCGGGCTGGGCATCGAGCCGTTCGACGTATGCGTCGAATTCCTGACGTCGACCGGAGTAAGCGGCGGCGCGAACCATGATCGGCAGGACGCCGATGACGAAGGCGTGCCACAGCTCAATCGATCGTTCTCCTGATTCCAACGCCCTGGCATGGTCACCGGTCAGGAATGCATGAAGCGCATCCGCCCAGTCGAGAACGGATTCGCTCTGGTTCTCGTCGAGACCGCGGACGGCGGCGCGGCCGTCGTCAATCGCCCGTTCGGGATCGTTTCCCTGCGCGACCCGGAATAGCGCCAATCCGCAGATTGCGCGCGCCCGATCGTGTTGCGTGACCACGCGCTCCAAGAGCTCGCCGACCATGCGTTGCGGCTCTTCCCAGTCGTCTCCGATCGTGAACTGGTACATCGCGAGTGCGCCGGCCTGCCAGTTCAGGATGCCCCACTGACCGGTGCGCTCGGCAAGCTCGATGCCCGTGCGCACCGTCCTGAGCGCCCACTGAGCGTCGTCATCAAGCAACCCGGCGGCGAGGTTGTTGAGGGCGCGCAGCTGCTGTTCGTAGCTGTCGATCTCGGCCGCCAGGTCGACCGCGCCCTGGAGCAGCAGCTGGCCTTCCTTTTGGCGACCCAGGTTGCCCAGCGCGCTGCCCTTGTTGATCAGAGCTTCGACGATGATCGGCATCGCTCGCGCGCGCTCAGCGGGTCGCAACGCACGATCGGCGGCGGCGATTGCGAGCTCGTTTTCGTTGAGGCGCATGTAGACACGGGCAAGGACCGCGTGGACCGCGGCGCTGGCCTCGTCGTCAGCTTCGCTGCCGCGTCGCGCGAGTATCGACTCGAGCTCGGGCACTACGTCGTGCAGCCGGCCGTTATCGATCAGGACACGGCCGAGGAGCGCTGCCGCCGCGAGCGCGCTCGGCCAGTCGCCGTCGGCCTCGTAGATCTCGATGGCCTCGCGAACGGACGCCTCGGCCAGCGCAGCCTGGCCAGAGGGCAGGGCCGAGTTCGCGAGCAGGACGAGCAGCGCCGCGCGATCGAGCGGCTCGGTCGTGACCTGGACAGCCTCGCGATAGAACGTCACCGCCTGCTCGTGGCCGCCGAGATCGGCCGCGCGGGTGCCCGCGGCGCGCAATGCGCGCCTGGCCTGAATCGCGATCGTGTCGCGTTCGGCGCCCTCGGCCGACGCTTCGTGCGCAGCGAGGTAGTGGGTTGCGAGGGCCCCGGCGATCTCGTCGTCACCGAGCGCTTCGAAATATCTCGCCGCCGCAAGATGACGGCTGCGTCGGTCGCGCTTGCTGAGCGTCCCGTAAGCGACTTCGCGGATCAGCGATTGAACGAAGCCGTATTGGCCTCGTTCTGGCGAGCGCGGATCGAGCTCCATCTCGAGGAACTCGCGCTTCGCTAGCGCGCGCAGTCGGGGCTCGAGCGCATCGGTCGCGGTGCTTGAGATCGAGCCGAGTGAATCGAGCGTGAAGCGCTGCCCGAGAACAGAGGCGTCCTGGAGAAGCGAGCGGTCGGCCGTATCGAGCGCGTCGAGGCGCGAAGCGATCAGCGAGCGCAGCGTCTCGGGCACCGCGAGATCGCCAAGCTCGCCGACCGGGCGGTACGCGCCGTCAGCAAGTCGCAGCTTCCCGTCGGCGACGAGCATGCGCACTATTTCGACCGCGTATAGCGGAATGCCATCTGCGCGCGTGAGCACGGCGGCGACCGTCCGCTCGGGCAGGCCCGGCGCAAGCCCGGCGAGAAGTGCGCGCATGTGGGCGTCGCTGAGTGGTTCGAGCGTCAGCGCAGTCATGAACCGTTGATTGCTCGCCCAACCTGGTCGTCGGTCGAATATTTCCGGCCGCGACAAGGTGATCAGCAGTAGTGGCAGGTTCTTTGACCATTCCAGCACGTGCTCGATGAAGTCGAGGAGGCCGTCGTCCGCCCACTGCAGATCTTCGAACACGAGAGCTGTCGTGCCCTGGGCCGCGATCCGTTCCAGGTAGATGCGCCACGCAGAGAACATGCGCTCGCGCCCGCCGGCCGGGGCCGGCTCGACGCCGAGCAGGGCCAGCAATGACATCTCGATCCAGGCGCGTTCCTCGGGATCCTCGACGAACTGCTCCACGCTCGCGGCGATCCGGACTCGCGTCGTCGCCTCGTCGTCGGTCTCGGTCAAATCGGCGCGCCGGCGGACCATCTCGCCGAGCGCCCAGAAGGTCACTCCCTCGCCATACGCCGGAGAGCGGCCGCGATGCCAAAAGATCGTCTCAACCAGGCCGTCGACGTACTTCTCGAACTCCCATGTCAGGCGGCTCTTGCCGATGCCCGCCGGACCGACGATCGACACCAACCTGACGCGCGGATCGCGGCTCTGCGTATGGAGTAGGTCCTTGAGCTGACGGAGCTCTTCGTCGCGACCGACGAACGGCGCTTCGAGCAACTCGGACCGACTCTGCCCGCCGCGGTTGGCGACGACGCGCGTCGCGCGATAAGCCTGGACCGGCGTCGACTTGCCCTTGAGATCCTGCTCGCCGACGGGCTCGAAGGACACGGCCGCCTGCGCGGCGCGCATCGTCGTTTCACCGACCAGAACCGTTCCCGGCGGCGCGACGCTCTGCAGCCTGCTCGAGGTGTTGACGAGGTCGCCGGCGACCATGCCCTGGCCTTCCGCGCTCAGGTTGACCGCGGCCTCGCCGGTCATGATTCCGGCGCGCGCGTCGATGGCCGGACCAAGCTCGTGAATCGCGTCCACCAACTCGAGTGCCGCTCGAACCGCGCGCTCCGCGTCGTCTTCGTGGGCGGTCGGCGTGCCCCAGACGGCCATCACCGCATCGCCGATGAACTTCTCGATCGTCCCGCCGTGGCGCTCGATCGCCAGCCGCGCAATCGCGAAATAGCGATCGAGCGTCTCTCGAACCTGCTCGGGGTCCTTTTCCTCGGCAAATGGCGTGAAACCGACGAGGTCGACGAACAGGACGCTGACCAGCCGACGCTCCGCGCTGGCACCTTCTGCGCGCTGCGCCGTCGGCGCCGCTGGAGTCGCGGTCAGCGCGGTCCCGCACGTTGCGCAGAACTTGGCGTTGGGACGGTTGGTCGATCCGCAGCTCGGGCATGCGGCGGACAGGCCGTTACCGCACTCGTCGCAGAACCTCGTGCCAGGCTCGTTTTGAGTGCCGCAGTTGGCGCAGATCACGGCCGGCGCTCCATGGTCGACCGATGATAGGCCTACGATCTGAGCATGAACGCGGCCCGGGCTCGTGCCTTGATCAGGTACATGGCCGTGGCATTGCCGAGCCTCGCCGTCGCCACGATCGCGGTGGGCGTGCTTCAGGACGGACTTGGGGTCCCCAATCCATCGGCCGTCTATCTGGTTGCGGTCGTCGCCACTGCAATCTCGTCTGGCACGATCGGGGCTGTCGCGACGTCGGTCGCGGCGTTCGTGCTCTACAACTTCCTCTTCACCGAGCCGCGCTTCACGCTCTCCATGCACGAGCCGGGAGTCTGGTTGAGCGTCGTGTTGCTGCTCTTCGTGGGCGTCGTTGTCGGCCAGCTCGCGGCCATGCAGCGCGACCGGGCCCAGCTCGCGTCGCGCCGCGAGCGCGAGGCTCGCGCGCTGTTCTCTGTCAGTCGCGCTCTGGCGACGCGGGCTTCGGTCGACGTCGTTCTCACGGACATCGCGCGAGCGCTCGAGAGCGACGCGCACATGGAGCAGGTCGTGGTCACCGTGGGCGCCGGCGACAACCCCGCCGTGGGTTTCGAGAGCCGCGGATTGATCAACCAGTTGCGCCGGATGCCCGGTGACACGCCCGCTGAATGGGTGCGCGTACACCAGCCCACGCTGCGCACGCGCCCGCGCGCTGACGATGGCGCTGCCCCAATCGAGGTGTACCGGGTCCTGATCGAATCGGCCGGCGTGCCGATCGGCTCGATCTGGGCGATACGTTCGCGCTCCGCCGGACCGCCGGCCGCCGACGAGACCCGCCTCCTGTCGGCCGCGGCCGACCAGCTCGGACAGGCCATCGCTCACGATCGAATGGCCGCGGAAGCTCAGTCGGCGGCCGTCGCCCGCGAAAGTGATGCGCTCAAGTCCGCGCTTCTTCAGTCCGTCTCCCACGATCTGCGCACGCCGCTCGCGAGCATCCGCGCGGCGTTGGGCACACTCAGGCCAGGGTCTGGCGCGGACGAAAACGCGCGGCGCGAAAGCAGCGATGCGATCGATCGCGAGGTCGAGTATCTCAATCGCCTGGTCAGCAACCTGCTCGATTTGAGCCGCATCGAAGCAGGCGTGCTGCATCCTGCGGTTGACGCCTTTGAGCTCGACGATCTCGTTGGCGCGACACTCGACCGGCTGGGCGCGCGTATTGACGGCTGGACGATCGAGAACGCGGCGGGACCAGTGCTGGTCGAGGTCGATCCAGTCTTCCTCGAGGCGACGATCACGAACGTGGTCGAGAACGCCGTCCGGCACACTCCTCCGGGAACGCGGATCCGGATCTGCGCGTCGGCCACCGATGCGAGCGCGCACGATGGGACCACGGGGGGCGTCCTGCTGACGATCGAGGACTCCGGCCAGGGCGTTCCCGACGCGTCCTACGAGCGACTCTTCGAGAAGTTCTATCGCGTGCGAGGACGACGCGCGTCGCGCAGCGGCACTGGCATCGGTCTTGCCGTGGCCCGCGGATTGATCGAGGCGATGGGTGGCCGAATCACCGCGCGTCGCTCTGAACTCGGTGGGCTCGCGGTCGACATCGAGTTACGCGGCGCCAAAGTGCCGGCGGATTTGGACGCCGTGCCTGCCGCGATGGCCGCGTCGTGACGAGTCAACATGGCGCGCCCGGCCCGAGCGTTCTCGTCGTCGAGGACGACGACGAGACACGTGCTGCACTCGCGCGCGAGCTGTCCAGTCGCGGATACCGAGTCGTCGAGGCGCGCGACGGCCGTTCGGGGCTGGAGCGCTGGGCCTCGCGCCGGCCAGATGTCGTGCTGCTCGATCTCGGCCTGCCGGACATTGACGGGGTCGAGGTGATCGTGCGCATGCGGCGCGAGGCCAACACGCCGATCGTGATCCTGTCGGGTCGCTACGACGAGCGCGAGAAGGTCGAGGCCCTCGACAAGGGCGCGGACGATTACGTCACGAAACCATTCGGTGTCGACGAGCTGAACGCAAGACTGCGCGTGGCTTTGCGCCGATCCGGTGGATCGGCAGCAGATGAGCTCGGTCGGCTATCGGTCGGACCGCTGGTGCTCGATGCTTCGAAGCATGAGGTCAGAGTCGGTGGCGAGCGCGTCGATCTGACGCCGCGGGAGTTCGAAATCCTGCGTGTTCTGCTGCGGCACGCCGGCCGGATCGTGACCAAGGGCCATCTACTCCGCACAGTGTGGGGCGAGGCGTACCGCGGCGAGGACAGCTACGTCTATGTCCACGTCAGCCAGTTGAGACGCAAGCTCTCGGCCGCCGACAGCAGTGGTGCGCTGCGCGAGTTGATCGTCACCGAGCCGGGTGTCGGCTACCGCATCGCCGCCCAGAATCCTTAGTCGAACTTAAGCCGTTTCAGGCGACCCGGGCTCGTTCTCGCTTGGGCGCCGGGCGCACGCTCGAAGCGTGGCAGCAACCTTCCGTCCGACCTCTCAACGAGCCCTGGCGCGCGGCCGCGAACGCGAGATGCGCCTCGCGCACGAAGCGATCGTGATGGTCGCATCCGGCGCCACGAAACGTGTCGTGATTGCGGGCATCCGCCACGGCGACGAGATCCTCGAGTCAGCGCGACGCATCGGACTGGAGTCCGGCGTACGCGTCAACACGCTTCGCCAGCCCGAAAAGGACGCATCCGACCTGGTGATCGAACCGATCTACGACTGACTCGCAGTAAACATTAGAGGGACTTAAGACGCCCGGCGCGGATCGACCGGGTTCTCCCTTGGTGTGCCGCGAGACCATGTCTTGATGCACTTCACAGGTCGCGTGTGACCGACTCCGACAAACAGGCAGGCCCGCTTCAGGGCCGGCGGCCCGGAGATCGCCGCTATCGCGTCGACCGACCTCACGCTCCGTACTTCCGCTACGCGGGCGAACGCACCTTCGTCGCCAGACAAGCCGCGTCGATGCCTCGGACGCGTCTGGGCATGGCGGTTGCGCGTGTCCGGCATACCGTCTTCGGCAAGCCACTCTCCAATGCCGATGAAGCGTCCGAGCGACTCAACGTCGCGACGGGCCTGCCCGTCTTCGCCTCTGACAACATCTCGTCGTCGGCTTACGCGACCGAAGAGATCATGCGCGTGCTCGTCCTTGCCGGGGCAGGCGCGCTCGTGCTCACGATCCCGATCACGGTCGTGGTCGTCGTCGTCCTCGCCATTGTCGTCACGAGCTACCGCCAGACGATCGCGGCCTATCCCAAGGGTGGCGGATCGTACATCGTCGCCTCGGACAACCTTGGGACGCTGCCCGGTCTCGCCGCAGCGTCCGCGATCCTGACCGACTACGTGCTGACCGTCGCCGTTTCGACGGCCGCGGGCGTGGCGGCACTGACCTCGATACTGCCCGAGCTCTTCGAGTACCGCGTCGAGCTGTGCGTTTTCCTTATCGCCCTACTGGCACTGGTGAACCTGCGGGGCATCCGCGAAAGCGGCCTGTTCTTCAGTATCCCGACCTACGCATACCTGGTCGCGATCTTCGGGCTGCTGGCATTCGCGTTCTTCCGACTCGCAACCGGGACCATGCCCGACTACACGGCCCCGGCCGGCTGGCTTGTGCAGGAGGGTGCCGAGCCCCTGGGCTGGCTGCTCATCCTTCGTGCCTTCGCGTCCGGGTCCGTGGCGTTGACCGGCACAGAGGCCGTGGCCGACGGCGTCCCCGCGTTCAAGCCGCCTGAGCCTCGGAACGCACGGGTCGTGCTCGCGATCATGGGCACGTGCTTCGGTCTGATCTTCCTGGGCGTGAGCTTCTTCGTTGGTCGACTCGGCATCGTGCCCGACCCGTCCGAGCAGACGACCGTCATCTCGCAGCTCACCGCGACATTCGTCGGCGATGGTTCGCCGTACCACTACTTCGTCCAGATCGCCACCGCCGTCGTGTTGATGCTTGCCGCGAACACCTCCTTCGCTGACTTCCCGCGCCTTTCGAGTTTCCTGGCGCGCGACGGCTTCCTGCCGCGCGTGTTTCAGTTCCGCGGCGACCGACTCGCGTTCAACTCCGGCATCATCCTGCTGACCAGCGTCGCCATCGTTCTGCTCGTCGCCTTCGGCGGCAGCGTCAGCGCCCTCATTCCGCTGTACACGATCGGCGTGTTCATCGCCTTCACGCTCAGTCAGTCGGGCATGGTCCGCCACTGGTACAAGCTGCGCGCGACAGAGCGTGCTTGGCAACGCAAGGCCGCGGTCAACGGCATCGGCGCGATTACGACGGGCATCGTTGCGATCGAGGTCGCCGCCTCCAAGTTCTTGCTCGGCGCGTGGATCGTGCTGCTGCTGATCCCGGTAATGATGTCGGTGATGCTGTTCGTCAAGCGGCAGTACACGTCATCCGCTGAGCAGCTCGCGGTGAAGCCGGACGTTCATCTCCCTGGGCCGCATCGCGAAGAGCGCGTCATCGTGCCTGTCCCGGGCATCAACCGCGCCGTCGTGCAGGCACTCAACGTCGCGCGTTCCGTGGCGAGCGACGTGTTGGCGGTTCTGGTCACCGATAACCCCGAAGAGGCTGGCACGATGCGCAAGCGTTGGGAGATGCAACTGCCTGAGGTGCCGCTGGTCATCGTCGAGTCGCCCTACCGCGCGATCGTCAACCCGCTGCTGGCCTACCTCGATGTGCTCGACGACATGTGGCCCGACGGCAAGGAGAAACCGATCACGTTCGTCGTCATCCCGGAGTTCGTGGCGCGCCATTGGTGGGAGCGGCTGCTCTACAACCAATCCGCCAATCGGTTGCGTCGCGCGTTGCTCGGTAGGCCACTGACGGTCGTGGTCAACGTCCCGTATCGCCGCGAGGACCCGCTCCACGACGATCAGACGACAAACAATAGGGCGGCTTAAGCGACCGACTGACCACCCTGCAGCCTTCCCTCTTGGGCCCCTGACGACCCTGTTGAGGTAAAGGTGAGCGCGGAAAAACTTCTTCAGGGCGGCAAGCCCGGTGATCGGCGGGTTCGCGTCGATCGGCCTTACGCACGTTACTTTCGCTATTCCGGCCCTGGCATGTTGACTGCACGGCTCGAGGCCCATGACCCGAGCAGCGTCTTTGACCGCCGACTAATGCGGGCTCGGCGACTCGTCTTTGGCCGGCCACTATCCAACGAGGAGGAGCTTGGCGAGCGGCTGACGAAGCTGAAGGCTTTGCCGGTCTTCTCGAGCGACGTGATGTCGTCCGTGGCATACGCGACGGAAGCGAGCATGTTCACGCTCCTCGCCGCCGGCACACAGAGCTTCTACCTGCTCATGCCGATCTCCGTGGCCATCGTCGGTGTCCTCGCGCTGGTCACCATCTCGTATCGCCAGACCATCCGCGCCTATCCCGGCGGCGGTGGCTCGTACATCGTCGCCAAGGCCAATCTTGGGCAGCTCGCCGGCCTCATCGCCGCCGCCGCCCTCCTCGTCGATTACGTCCTGACCGTCGCCGTGAGCGTCTCTTCTGGCGTCCAGGCCATCGCGTCGGCGTTCCCATCTCTCTTTCCGTTGACCGTGCCGATCATCGTCCTGGCAATCGTTCTGGTCATGGCCGCGAATCTGCGCGGCCTGCGCGAGAGCGGCACTCTCTTCGCCTCACCCACGTACATCTTCCTGGGCACGATGTTGCTGCTCCTGGGCCTCGGCATCGTCCAGACGCTGACCGGCAACGCGCCGCACGTCACTGGCGTGACTCCGGCCGTCATACCGCCTGAAACGTTCGGGCTGCTGCTCGTTCTGCGCGCCTTCGCCGACGGCTGCTCAGCCATGACTGGGACCGAAGCCGTCGCCAACGGAGTACCCGCCTTCAAACCACCCGAGTGGAAGAACGCCCAGACGACGATGCTCACGATGAGCGTCCTACTCGGCACCATGTTCCTGGGCACCTCGTTCCTGGCAGGCGTAAGCGGAGCTATTCCAGCGGCCAGCGGTGAGTCGGTGCTGAGCCAGATAGGACGCTCCGTGTTCGGCGTGACGCCGCTCTATTACGTACTCCAGTTCGCGACGATGGGCATCCTAATACTCGCGGCGCAGACATCCTTCGCCGACTTCCCACGCGTCGCATCGATCCTGGCACGCGACGGCTATTTCCCGCGCCAGTTCGCGTTTCGTGGCGAGCGGCTCGCATTCAACGCCGGCATCGTCGTCCTCGCCGCGTTGTCGATCATCCTGGTCGTGGCGTTCAACGGCCGCGTCGAGCTGCTCATCCCGCTCTATGCCGTGGGCGTGTTCACGGCCTTCACCCTGTCGCAGTCGGGCATGGTCCGACACTGGATGAGTGAGCACGGAGCAGGCTGGCGGCGGAGCGCGTTCATCAACGGCGTCGGCGCGATTGCGACAGGAATTGTGGCCGTTGTGTTCGCCGTCGCAAAGTTCTCGCAGGGCGCCTGGATCGTGCTGATCATCGTGCCCGTGCTCGTAGTGGCGATGCTCTGGATCGGCCGCCAGTACCACCACGAAGAACGCAGCCTCGCCGTTCGGCCCAAGATCGTGATCCCGCCGCCAAACAGGCCGCAACACGTCATCGTGGCCGCGCCCGCGTTGACACGCGCCGTGGTTCAGGCGATCCGCGTCGCGCAGACGATGGGCTCAACCGTCGAAGTCGTTCACGTCACCGCCGACCGAAGCGAGGGCGAGGAGTTCCTCGACCGAATCCAGGAGCAGGTTCCCGGAACGGAAGTCGTCGTCGTCGAGTCGCCGTATCGAACCCTCGTTAATCCGTTCGTGCACTACCTCGAATCACGCCGGGCGCAAGATCCCGACGAGGTCACGATCGTGTTGCTGCCCGTCTACGTCGCGCGCCACTGGTGGCAGCAGCTCCTGTACAACCAGAACACGAACCGGATCGGACGGGCGCTCCTCGGTCGCAAGGACGTCGTCGTCCTCGATGTTCCGTACCGGCTCGACGAGCAGCCAGAGCCCGCGCCCGCGGCGTTCTAGGAACCTTCGCCGAAGAACTGCACGAGGTCGCCGGCGACCAGCGCCGGCTCTTCGATCGGCGCGAAGTGTCCGCCACGCGGCATCTCCGTCCAGCGCGTGACGTTGTACAGGCGCTCGCACAGCGAGCGAGGCGGGTGAGGCTCACCGCCAAATCCGTGGCTGAACACGGCGAAGGCAGTCGGCCGCTCGATGCGATGGCTGAGATCGGGCAGCGACGGGTTCCAGCGGTTGTCGTAGTAGTCACGCACTGACGTCGAGATCGACCCGTTCAGCCAGTAGAGCGTCGCGAGCCGCATAAGGAACTCGCGCCCGAACTTCGCGACCGGATCGCCCGCGCAGTCCGTCCACGATTGCCACTTCTCGAGGATCCACGCGAGCAGTCCGGCTGGCGAGTCCGCAAGCGCGTAACTGAGCGTCTGCGGCTTCGTGCTCTGCTCCTGCTTGTAGCCCCTCTCGCGCTGCCACCACTCGTCGCTGGTCGCGAAGAATCTCTGCTCCTCGGCGGTCGCCGTATCTCCCAAATCCTCCGCGGACGGAAGCAATTCGAAGTTCGTCAAATGGACACCGAGCACCGACTGTGGATGATCCAGCGCGATCAGCGATGCCACGCCCGCACCGAAATCACCGCCACCGACTCCGTAGCGCTGGTAGCCGAGCGACGCCATCAGGTCGTGCCACATCGTCGCGACGCGGCGGTAGTTGACGCCCAGCTCGTTCGGCCGCGACGAGAAGCCATAGCCGGGGAGTGACGGAACGACGACGTCGAAGTCCTCGCTCAGTAGGTCCAGCACGGGCAGGTACTCGGTGAAGGCGCTCGGCCAGCCGTGGCTGAGGATCAGGGCCGGGCGACCCGCGCGGCGCGCGCGCTGATGGATGAAGTGGATGCGCGCGCCGCCGATTCGCACCTGGAACTGCGGACGGGCGTTCAGCTCCGCCTCGGCCGCGCGCCAGGCGAATCCGTCCGCCCAGTAGGCGGCAAGGTCGCGCAGGTAATCGCCGTCCGTGCCGAGCTGCCAACCGCCGACGGGCTCGCTCGGTGGCCACCGCGTCGCCCGAATCCGAGCCCTAAGATCGTCGAGGACGGCGTCGTCGACGTGGATCTCGAACGGCTTCACGAGCGGCAATTGCACGCAGCGCAGATTACGGGCCGCAATCCAGAAACGCCCCGAAAGCCTGTTGTCACCTACACGGACAGCACGCTGACGATGACACTCGGAGTGAAGCCGCTGGGCGGCGCGAATACCTGCCCAGGCCGGCCGGGCACGCCTGTCAGAGTCGTACTGCCAGAGTCACTCGGGCAGCGGTCACTTCTTGACGGCTACTTCTATCCGCCTGCACCACCGGAGGCGCCCTACTAGCTGCTCTTCCTCCACGGCTCGAGTGCGTGGGCGAACCACACGACGTCCGGATCAAGTGCCTTCATCTGCGCGATCGACGCGTCATAGCGCTCGAACCTCCACGCGCCTTCGCGGCCCTCGCCCGACCCGCCTCCGTTCCATTCCTGTGGTGAGAAGCACGCCTGCCCCGCGAGGATCACGCGTTCATCTTCAGTGTCGATGACCAGCGACTGGCTGCCCGGTGTATGGCCGGGCGTTGGCAGTATCGATATCGCGGGCAGAAGGTGCGCGCCGCCGTCGAGCATTCGGTAGTCGGCGCCCTCGAAGTCGATCCACTCGGGGATCGTGTAGTCGGGTTCGTGAGCCGCGTCCCATTCGGTTTGCTGCGCGTAGATCGGCACTCCGGGAAACGCGAGGTTCTGGCCACAATGGTCGAAATGCAGATGGCAGTTGACTATCGCCGCGACGCGCTCGGCAGGGACGCCGGCCTCGCCAAGCGCGTCGCGTATCGGCCTTGTGGTGGTCTCGTACTCGGTCAGCTCGGGGTGCGCCGGACCAATACCGGTGTCGAAGAGCACCCACCGGCTGTCGGCCTCAACGGCGTACGCGACGACAACCCCTCGCTCGCCGATCAGCGGCCCATACGGCCACTTGAAGGTCGAAATCTCGATCGGGACGATACGCATCCGCGCATTGTCAAACCTGCGAGCGAAGCACCGTCAGGGTCGGCTGCAGAAGCTTGAGCTGGCTCGCCGAATTGTCGCCCGAGCCGGCGACGGTAATCGTGTGCGTTCCGGCTGCCAGCGGCCCAGCTACGAATTGACGGGATTGCGAGTTGAGCAGCGCCATTCCGCCGTTATCGGCGGACCACACGACATGCGACGGTGACGTCGCCGTGTTGTCGACGAAGACGTCGATATAGCAGTTCGTGCCGGCGCTCGCGCCGGTGCAGTAGCCAGACGCTGACAACGTGATGAGCAGCAGCGCGCGCGTCGAACTGGGCACGGTGATCGTCGTGTTGAGGTTGCCGATCTTCGTCGGTGTCGTGCCGGTGGTCACCTCGCCCGAAGGATCAACGGTAGTGACGAGCGCCTTCACGGCTCCGCCGTACTTGTGCGTTGCCGTGACCGCCAGGGCGACGGATGCACCTGCCAACATCAGCGCGAGGCCGATCGTAGCTACGCCTATCGCTCGCCGAAGACTGGGTAAACCGCTCATTGCTGTCTCCTCGGTTGGTGCGGAACACACCAATGAGGCCGGCTGGCTGGCGAGCGTTCAAAAGTCGCGCTCTTACGGGAGGAAGTGCAGCGAATCCCCGAATTGGCCGAAGACCTGATGGGCCGCGACGGCGTCTGCAGCATCCGATTCGGTCTCGATAATCACGACGCCGCTGTCGGTCTGGAGAACGACCAGCGCGAATGGCCGTCCCGGCGTGACAGCCATCTGGTTCTGGGCGTTGTTCGAGCATGGCGCGTCCGCGCTGCATGCGAAAACCACCTGGCCGTTCGCATTAGGCGTGGCCGAGTCCGAAACCACGCCACCGCCAAGGTCGTATCCGGTCGCTCCTCCCAGCTCCGTGGCCGGAGGTGGCTTTGAAGAAGTCCACGATCGATGGTCGATCCACCAACCACTATCGAATTGGAAAGTCGTTTCGGAGGCCAGCCAGTAAGCGAGGTTTGCGGGAAGCGACATGACGTTTCCCTGATCGCTGACGACCTGGTCGGGACGAACAATGTTGACTTCGGCATGGTCGCCGGGACTTTGGATGGTTACGTGCGCCGGGCCTTCTCCTCCCTGTGGAGCGACCTGCCAGCCGTTTTGGCCAGCGATCGTGAAGGCCGGCTCGAAACCGCTGCTGGCGTAGGTCTTGCCAGCCTCCATGGTCGTACCCGGCAGGAGCGTCAGCGGCGGGTATGAAGCGAACTGGAGCGAGCTCTCAAACGACTGGAACGGGATGTCGGTGTAGTCGGGGATCGCATCGAAGGCCACGACAACTGGCTCACCGTTCACGGAAAGCACGACAAGGCTGAAAACCCAACCTGGCGTCAGACGCAACGCGTAGCTCGCGTCCCTATTGCACGGCCCGTCCGAGCTGCACAACAGGCTCACGACACCTTGCGAGTCGCGTTCGGTTCCCCTCGGAATTGAGCCAGTCCCAAGGTCAACCCCCAAAGCTCCGCCCACCGTGACCGGTGTCGGATTCCACATTGGAGGCACGACCTGAACTGAGCGGTCGAAGTAAAGGTCAGGCTGGGCGATCAGCCAATCGGCAAGTTTTGGCGGCAGTGGAATCACGTTTCCGTACGAGTCGATCGCTTGACTCGGTCGAATGATCGTCAGCTCGGCCGAGTCGCCGGGCGCCTGAAACTGGACAAAGCCCGTTCCTTGCGGTGGCGACAGCTGCCATCCAGGCTGGCCGGCAATCGTGAACGACGGGTCGAAACCACTGACCGTGTAGGTCGCACCGGCTTCCATGGCAGTGCCGGGGAGCAGAGCCACCGGGCCTGAGTTGCTCAAGGCGCGGAGCGACTCGAGCGGCGTGGGAGACGCGCTCGGCGCCCTCGTCGCCGACGAGGAAGGCGGCGCCGGCACGGTCGTCGGACCGCCAACCATGTTGCGGCTCATGAACAAGGCGAGAGCGCCTGTGATTGCAATCACGACGGCGGCAGCCGTAGCAAATCCGGCGAATCGAGAAGCCGCCGGGCGGCCACGTCCTGCGCGGACTTGACGGACGCTGGCGATGTCTGCGATCGCGCCATCGACCACCCGATCGGGCACGATGCGCGGTCCTTCGGCCAGCCACTCGTCGAGGAGGCGCTCGATGTTCAGCGCTTGCGTCATGCGCTGCCTGCCTTTCGCCGCGCCTTTGTGCCAGGTGTCCGGGCAGTTGCGTCGAGCGCCGCGCGCATCGCCGCGTGGGCATAGTGCAGGCGCGACCTGGCGGTTCCGGCTGGAATGCCCAGGCTTTCAGCAATCTCCGCCGGTGTAAGGCCGAGATAGTGATGGAGCACGAGGATCGTTCTCTGCTCGATCGGCAGTCGCTGGAAACCACGTTCGAGCTCGTCACGCAGGACGAGGTTGTGTTCCTCGCTGGGCGTCACATCGGTCGGCCCCGGCAGCAGCCGCAGGTTCCGCGTCATGCGGCGTGTACGACGTGATTCGAAGTAGCACACGCGGACGAGAATGCGCCGGATCCAGGCCTGGAACCTATCGGCAGCCCGCAGAGTCGGCAGCTCACGCCAGGCGATTACGAGCGACTGCTGAACGGCGTCCTCGGCACGGTCGAAGTCGCGCAGGATGCGTTGGGCGACTGCAAACATCCAGTCTGCATTTGCGCGCGCAAGCGCGCCGAACGCCTCCTGGTCACCCCGCTTCGCTTGCTGAACGAGATCCTCGTCCACAGCCTCGTCTCATCCGCCGGTCTTCCGCCAGTGCAGCCAACACGTCATAGAGGCGATGCAGACCAGCAGCGTTCAAATATTGCGCGCCGTCAGAAGCCCCGGGCGATGAGTTTTTCGCGCATGGCCAGTGCGGCCTTGGCGCGGTGTGAGACGCGGTTCTTCTCCTCCTGTGGCATCTGGCCGACCGTGCGGCCGCCAGGCGCCTCGAAGTCGGGCTCGAAGATCGGGTCGTAGCCGAAGCCGCCCTTCCCGCGCGGCTCGAACGCGACGCGGCCGTCGAAAGTGCCGCGCGACACCTCCGCCACGGCGCCATCGTCGACGAAAACGAGGACCGCCTGATAGCGCGCCGTGCGCTCGTCGGCGCCGTAGAAGTCGGCCAGCTCGCCCAGCAGCTTGATGTTGTTCTGCTGATCCGTGGCGCTCGGTCCGGCGTAGCGTCGGGTTTTGACTCCAGGTCGGCCGCCCAAAGCGTCGACCTCAATGCCGGAATCGTCCGCCAGCGTCGGCAGGCCTGACACCTTGGCGTAGTGCTTGGCCTTGATCCTCGCGTTCTCTTCGAAGGTCGCGCCGGTCTCGTCGACGCCGTCGGCGATGCCGACGTCTGCGAGCGACACGAGATCAGTGTTGGGCAGGTCGAGCAGCTGACGCAGCTCGCCGAGCTTGTGCTCCGACCCCGTCGCGATCAGCAGCTTGCGCCGGTCGGCCACTATTCCTGGCCGAGGACCTTGCGCTGGTACTTGAACAGCTGTTGCAGCCCGGAATCGGCCAGCTCGAGCAGCCCGTCCATGCCGGCCCGGTCGAACGGCTTCCCTTCCGCCGTGCCCTGGACCTCGACGTACTCGCCGCTGCTCGTGCCGACGACGTTGAAGTCGACTTCCGCGTGCGAGTCCTCCGAGTACTCGAGATCGAGCAGCGGCACCGCGTCGACGATACCGACGCTGACCGCGGCGACCTGTGAGACCAGTGCCTGCTCGGCGCCCAGCTTGCGCAGCGCGAGCGCCAGCGCGATGTAGCCGCCGGTGATCGAGGCGCAGCGCGTGCCACCGTCGGCCTGGAGCACGTCGCAGTCGATGGTGATGGTCCGGTCGCCGATCTTGGACGTGTCGACGACGCCACGCAGCGCGCGACCGATCAGGCGCTGGATCTCCATCGTCCGGCCGCCCTGGCGGCCTTTGGTCACTTCACGTTGCGTCCGCTCGGACGTCGCGCGGGGCAGCATCGAGTACTCCGCCGTGACCCAGCCGAGACCCTTACCGCGCAGGTGCGGCGGCACTCGATCCTCGACGGTCGCCGCGCACAGCACGCGCGTGTCGCCCATCTCAATCGTGCACGAGCCTTCAGCCCACTTCTGCGCATCGAGCGCGAAACGCACGGTGCGCAGCTGACCCGGCGACCGACCGTCAGCCCGGAATCGTCCACCACCAATGCTCATCGAGTCGCCACCTTAGCTTCCTCCCACAGCTCATCGAGCTCCTCGAACGACATGTCCTTGAGCTGAGTTTCGCGCTCCGTCGCGAGGCGCTCGACATGCGCGAAGCGCGCCGCGAACTTGGCACTCGCCTGGCGCAGAGCGGATTCCGAGTCGATGTTCATTTTGCGGCCCAGGTTGACCAGGACCATCAGCAGATCGCCGAACTCCTCGCGTTTCTCGGCTTCGTCGTGCGCCTCGGTGATCTCCGCGGCTTCCTCGGTTACCTTGTCGAGCACTCCATCGACGCTCGGCCAGTCGTAGCCGAGCGACGCGGCCCGTTCCTGCATCTCCTGAGCGTAAGCGAGCGCGGGCAGCGAGCGCGACAGACCAGCGAACGCCGCCGGCATGGAGGCGTCCTTGGGCACCGACTTGCCACTGCCGTTCGTGCGCGCCGCGCGTTCGCCTGCCTTGATCTGCTCCCAGTTCCTGATGACCTCAGCGGCCGAGTTGGCTACGACGTCGCCGAATACGTGCGGGTGACGGCGCACGATCTTGGCCATCACCTCGCGGTGAACGTCGGTCATGTCGAAGACGCCGTCCTCCGCCGCGTATTGCGCGTGGAGCACGATCTGGAGCAGCAGGTCGCCGAGCTCCTCGGCGAGCTTCGGCGAGGAGCCTGCCTCGAGTGCGTCGTAAACCTCGTACGTCTCCTCGAGCAGGAACTTGCGCAGCGACAAATGGTCCTGTTCACGGTCCCAGGGGCAGCCGTCGGGCGCGCGCAGGCGCGCGACGAGCCACGGCAGCGAATACGGGCTTGCGCCGTTGTCGAGCGCGTCGACAGCGGCCAGGAAATGCGCACCCGCAGCCAGCTGCTCGTCGCTGACATCGCCGACCGTGGCAGGCTGGCCGCCCGAAATCGGTTGCACGGGATGGTCGGCCGGATAGAGCGCGCGGAGCATCTCCGCGGCGGAGTCGGCGTGCGCGGCACGGCCGGGCAAAGCGGCCGCGGACGCCGAGTCGCCGTCAGGGAGGATGACGAGGGCAATGCCTGGATCGAACGGCCGTGCCACTAGCGCACGCACCCCGAGCAACTGCATGCCGTCCGCGGGAGTAACCCCGAAGCGCGATTCGACCTCGTCGATCAGCGCTGCAAGTTTCACGCGCCTAGGTTACGGAGTTGGCTGATCGCCGCCCGTCAGGTCTGTGCCCGCCGAGCCGAGCGGGACGATCGTGTTGATCGTGCCGTCGGTGATGGCCTGCTGCTTCATCGGGTCGTACCACGTGCTGAACGCGGTCGAGCGAGCGGTCGCCTGCTGATCGGCGTCGAGCGGTCGGTTCTGCTTGTCCTCGACTTTGATGAAGTAATGGCCCTGGCCCAGCTCGAGCGGATCGCTCACGCCACCGACCGGCAGTCCGAAGATCGTGTCGGCGATGTCGCTCGTCAGCGAGTCCTTGGTGAACCAGCCGATTTCACCGCCCTGGTCCTTTTCCGGACCGTCGGAGTACTGCTTGGCGAGCGCGTTGAAGTCGGCGCCGGGCTGCGCAAGCGCGTCCTGGACCTGCTTGATGCGATCGTCCGGCGATCCGCGCTTGTCGTTGAACATGAGCACGTAATAGCCGTTGTCGCTCTTGATCGGGCCGAGCAGATCGCCCTTGTTGTGCGTGCCCGTCCAGAGAGCGTCGGCGATCTCCGGCGGCACGACGTCCTTGGTCGTGTACGTGACGTGGCCGCTGTCCTGCGACGTCGGGTCGTCGCTCGTGCTCGTGGCCGTCGTTTCGAATTGGGTCATGCGCTGGGTCACGTCCGTGATCGCATTCAGAGTCGCGAATGTCGCGTCCGCCTGTGATTTCGCCGTGGCCCACGCCGGGTCGCTGGCGTCCACATTCGCGGCGTTGTCCTCGCTGTCGTTCGGCGCGAAGACGATCTCGTAATAGTCGACTTCGCCATCGGCCGTGTCCGTGCTGCCCGTGTCGAGGCCTTCGATGTAGATCGTCGCGAGCTTGACCTGCTCGGGCGTCTGCGCGAGCGCGTCGTTGACGATCTTGTTCTGAAGGCCTTCTGCCGCGATCTGGTAGCCGAGGAGCGTCTTCACGTCCTGCTCGGAAACCTGCCCGAGAAGCTGGTTCTTGAGCTGCGTGCTCTCAGCGCCGGGCGTGATGTCCGTGACGCGGCCGACGCGATACGTGCCGTCGTCACCGCGCACGACGCCGGTCGTGCCGTTGGCCGGCAGCTGCCAGAGCTGCGTTGCGAGCGGGCCGTCGACGATCGCGACCTGCGGGATCTCGCCGTAGTCGCCGCCGGCGCGCGACTTGTCGTCCGTGCCGTAGGTCTGGGCTACGGTCGCGAAGTCCTTGCCGGCGTTGAGATCGGAGAGTGCCTGGGTGGCCTTGTCGAGCGCAGCCTGGCGCTCCGCGGTGGTCGGGCCGTTCGTCGGATCAGCCGCGGACGGCGCGATCGAGACCACGTAAACGTGGCGCGTCTCCGCGTCGGAGATCTCCTGTTCGTAGCGCGTGTTGATGTCCGCGTCGCTGACCGTGATGCCGTTATTTGCCGCGAGCTGCGACTGGTAGACCTCGTCGACGAGTGATTCGAGCGCGTTGGTCGAGAGATCAGAGCTGGCCTGCTGGAGCGCCTGGTCCTTGGTCTGTGCCTCGTCGGCCGTGAGCTGCCCGGCGACCTGCGCCTGGGTGAGGCGGCTCTCGTCGCGATTGATGCGGTATTGAGCCAGGCGCGTGCTATCGCGCAGCAAGGTCGGGCTGAGCTCGACGTTGCCGACCTTGCCGACTGCGCGGACGTTGTCGTTGTACCAACCGGCGCCAATGGCACCGATGAAGATCAGCGCGACTAGGACGATGACGCCAATGAACAGGACGGTGATCGTCGTCTGCTGGCGTTCCTCAGTCGAGACGAGCCCACCGAGGCGAGCGCGGATGCCGACCCGCTCGGGCCGTCGTGTGCGAACTGTCATCGAATACGGCGCAGGATCGAGAGGGCGAGCCCGAGACCGGCGCCAAACGCCGCGGCGACGCGCCAGTCGATGGTCGGCTGAACGTCGCCGTTGAAGGTGCGCGAGACGACGAGGAAGGTTTGCGAACCCTCTTCGACCGTCGCCTCGTCGGCGATGACCGCGAACGCGGATGCGCCCGTGCCCAGCGTCAGCGTCTTCGTACGCGCGAGACCGAGGCCGCCCTGTTCGACGCTGACCGAGTCGGCATGGACCTGGCCGGCGCCGCCTTGGGTCACGGTCACGGTCGACGCCTGGATCGTCTGGGCACCGGCCTGTTTGAGCGTGACGTTGTCAGCCTGGATGTATGACTGCGGAGTGGCAGCATCCGGTGCGCTTGCGGTCGTCGCGTCGCCCGTGGCGTCAGCGAGGATCGGTGCGTCGCTGTCGTCGCCAACGTCGCTCGGCTCTTCGGTCGCGGCCGCATAGGTCGCGGCGATCTCAGTCGCGGCCGTGGACTCATCTGAATTTGCGTCCGGTTCCAGCGCGTCGCCACTGGCGGCGAAATCGGCCGCGGGCCACTCGGGCGGGGCCGCTTCATGGTTCTCGAACGAGTCGTTCATCACGTCGGCGTCGGCGCCGAAGTCCGAGTCGTCCGTAGCCGGCGTTTCAGCTTGCGTGGCTGCGGCCGGCATGTCGGCATTGACGTTCGGAGCGTCCGCCGTGGTGCCGTCGGTCCGAACCGTCTCGTCGGCGGTCGCCATCCCGGCGTCCGTGGCCGGCGCTTCGTCGCCTGTCGTCGGCACTTCGTCGCCTGTCGTCGGCGTCTGCCCGTCCATCGGTATCTCGGAGGCGTCGGGCTGTTGCCCGCCATCTCCGCCCGCGTCTCGTTCGTAGTCCACGATCCTGCTCCTGGAGTTCGCTGCCTGAAGATGTGACTGTGTCTCGTTCGGAACCCCGGGGCACCGCCAGTATCTGGTGTGCACCGTCAGGGGCCGTTCAGGTTACCGCGAGCGAGCGTATTCCGCTCGGCTGTGCGGATGCTGTGAACGGCGCTTAACTTCCGATGCTCGACTCTTAACCTGCGACGTCCGACACTTACGCCTCCGCCGAACCTGCCGCGTGAGCCGACGCCGCCGTCTTGGCCGACGCCGCCGCCTGCGCATAGGCGACCCGCGTCTCACGGCACACGTCCCGCCACGTGCGTTGCGGCGACGCGGCGCGCCGGACAGCGTGCTCGCGCAGCTGCCGGGCCAGCGGACCGGCAGCCCAGATCGCCTCCAGCGCTGAGGCCATGCGCGCCGCGTCGCGCGGCTCAACGACGATGCCCGCACTGCCGACCGTCTCGGGCAGCGCACCGGCGCGCGACGAGATCGCCGGTACGCCGCATGCGATGGCCTCGAGCGCGGGCACCGCCGTCGCCTCGGCCAGTGCCGGATAGACGAAGGCCTGTGAGCCGGCGATGACGGCGGCTCGTTGCCGTGCTCCGGTCGTCGTCACGATCGTGACGACGCTGCCCAGGTCGCTTGCAGCGACAGAGCGCGAGACCCGGGCATGGTCGTCGGGAAAGGCGAGGTCGAGCGCGATGACGATGTTCGGCACGGAGCCGCCGCGGGCTTTGAGCACGGTCAGCGAGCCGAAAAGCGTGCGCAGATCCTTGCGCGCGTCATATCGGCCGGCAAAGCACAGGTAGCGTTCGGGCAGGCCCAGGCGGGCGCGGTCCGTGGCCAGGCGGTCGGCATCGCGCGCCGCGCTGGCGAACTCGGCGTCGATCGCGAGCGGAACGACGGAGATGCGCTCTTCGGGAATGTGCAGGTGGCCGCGCGCGCTCTCGCCGACGGCGCGCGAGCACACGATTACGCGTGCCGCATCACGCAGGACGCGCGCCCGAACTCGATGCCCGAAGCGAGCTGCCCGGCTCGCGGCGTACGTCTCGGGCAGCTCCCACGGCGCGAGGTCGAGCAGTGTCGCCACCACAGGCAGGCCTGACGCCAGCGGCACCGCACCGCCCGCGGTGTGGAACACCGCCGGGCTGTCCGGGCTGGCGCCGCGCGCGCCGAATTCAGCGCCGCGCAGCAGGAACGAATCGAGCGTCAGGCCCGCGGAGCGGAGCGCGCGCGTCGTCGGCGGGATGCGCCGTGAGCCCTCGACATGCAGGCCGGCGGCGGCCAGCTCGACGGCCGGGTCGGGACGGAGCGTCCGCGACACGACCACGAACGACTCCCCTTCAAGCGGCGCGGCGGCGAAAGCGCGAAGCAGCTGCTCGAGGTACCAGGCAGTCAGCGGCGAGCGCTCCGGCTCCTGCATCGGCCGCGCGTCGATGACGACGCGCACACCCTGTGGCGGAGCCGGTGCGGCCGGCTCGAAACGCATCAGCGCAAGTTCTTGCGACGCAGCCGGCCGCGCATCTCGTCCCAGCGCAGGCGCACGACCACGGCGAGCGCCTCGACGATGATCCGGCGCGACATTTTGCTCGTACCCAGGCGACGATCGACGAAGACGATCGGCACTTCGGCGATACGCGCGCCGTTGCGCGAGGCGAGGAACGTCGTCTCGATCTGGAACACGTAGCCGCCGGAGTGCAGCTCGCCCCACGGCAGCGCCGCGAGCGTGTCGCGTCGCCAGGCCTTGAAACCGCCCGTCAGGTCGTGCGGCTTGAGCGTCAGGACGATTCGGGCGAAGAGTGAGCCACCGCGCGACACGACCCTGCGCATCAGCCCCCAGTTGCGTACGCCGCCACCCTTGACGTAACGCGACCCGATTACCAGGTCGTACTTGTCGAGTCCGATGACCAGCGAGGACAGGTATTTCGGATCGTGTGATCCGTCGGCGTCCATCTGGACGATGCGCTGAGCGCCATCACCGAGTGCGCGCTGGAAGCCGCTGACGTAGGCCCTGCCCAGACCCTGCTTCTCAGCGCGATGTTCGACGCGGACGAGCTCGTCTTTGGCGGCCATGTCGTCGGCGAGCCTGCCCGTGCCGTCCGGCGACGAGTCATCGACGATGAGCAGCGTCGCGCCGGGAAGTGCCTTCATGATCGCCGGCGCGATCGTGGGCAGGTTCTCGATCTCGTTGTACGTCGGCAGCACGACCCAAGTGCCCGAGTAGCGCGACTGGGATTCCATCGGCGGCGAGTCTAGCGACGGATGCGCCGAGCTCGATGAAAGCGCCGAGCCGGCCCTTTCGGGCCGGCTCGGCGCACTGCGAACGGAAGGTTGTGGCTAATTAAGCTGGAACGCGTAGTCCGTGAACTGGACGATGTTCGCAGCGTCCGTGCCGACTACTCGGAACGACGCGACTCCTGCCTGCGCCGTACCGGGAAGGCCGACGGTGACCGAGAAGCTGCCGTCAGCGTTCTTGGTCGTGCTGTACGTCTTTGGCGACAGGCCCGGCAGCGTCACGCGCAGCTTGGGTTTGGGATATGACGAGGACAGAGGTTCCGCCGACCAGATCGTGAACTGGACCTTCTTGCCACGAACGAACGGTGCGGGCGTCGCCGGTGCGAGCCGGAAAGCCCTGACGTCGACCACGACGCGCTGGCTGTACGTGCAGTCGGCCGTGGCCGCCGTCACAACGCTGTAGTAGGTCCCATCGGGAACGAACGTGGCGCTGTCGGACTTGCCGTCCCACGTCCAGGTCTGAGCGCCGGCGCCCAGGCTGACTGACGTCAGGTTGGTGCGCACCACGTTGTTGTTCTTATCGGTCACGACCCATGTAACGGTCGCCGGCTGCACGAGCGTGAACGACAGTGTCGTCCTGGGCGACAGGTTGTCGCCGTCGGTCGGGTAGAACAAGTTGGGACTTGCGGCTGCCGACTTGATGGTTGTCATCACGCGGATGTTGACGCTCAACGGAGTGCCTGCATTGCCCGCGCGGCTGCTGGGCGTACCGGTCACCGTGTAGACGCCGTCCGGCACGTAGGCGCCGCTGTCGTCCTTGCCATTCCAGCTGCCCTGGCCTTTGCCGGCGATCGACCAGCTCGAGAACGAGCGCACGACGTTGTTGCCGGCGTCCTCGACCTGCCAGTCGACGAATGTCTCCTTGTTCGTGGTGTAGGTGAAGGTGATGGCATCGGTAGAGCCGTCGCCGTTGGGCGTGAACAGCGGCATGCTGCCGCCGACCAGCGCCGCGCCACCGTCGGTCCACGTGTTCAGGTTGGTCATGTTTGGCGCATCCGGCGACTCCGGCCCGTTTCTCCAGTCAGCCGCGGTCATCGACAGGTTGCCCGTGACCGCGCGGTACCAACCGTCCTTCTGGCTCGGGTCGAGGTACTCGGTCGCGCCGGGCGTGCGCACGGATGCGTACTTGCGCGCGTCCCAGCCAACCCAGCCCCAGTACTCGCCGCTCTTGCCGACGGGCGGCGGGATCGTGAAAACGTCTTCCATCGTCGGGTTCTTGGTCGTGTCCATCATGTTGCGCAGGGCGCGCACGAAGAGCTGCTCGCCGTAGGCAAAGACGGCCTTGGCGCCGATCGACAGCCAGCCCGACGCCATGTTGTCGACGCGCTGCGCGGCGAGGTCGTAGGTCGGGAAGGACATGCCCGGCTCGCCGTTGCCGGCCGAGTAGCACAGGTGGTTCAGGAACACGACGGCGTTGGGCGCGAGCTGGACGTACTGCTTGAGCAGATTGGCGCCGTAGTACGTGTAGTTGGACGTGCTGCTGCCGTCATACGTGTTGAGGCCCATGCCGTCCTGGCGGCTTTCGGTCAGGACCTTCGTGTACGGGCTCGGCCAACCGTATCCGTGGCCCATGTAGACGACGAGGTTCGCGCCCTGGATGTTGGCCAGGACGTTGGCCCACGTGGCGTGCGGAAAAAAGACGCGGTGGACATCCATGCCCAGCGATTCGGCCGTCTCCGCGAGAGATTCGGCGTCAGTCAGGTTCATCGACGTCAGCGAGTTGGTCGGGCCGACGATGAAGACCGCTTTCAGCTGATGCGGCGTGGGCGTGCCGTCGGCGGCGTGGACAACGCCAGCGCTCCACGAGGTCGTGGCGATCAACGCCAGGAGGCTCAGGATGGCGGCGACGATCGGTGCGCGTGAGGCGAGGCTGCGGCGTACGACGCTCAGCGACAACTGTTGTTCCCTCTCAACTCGTCTCAGGCTGGGGCGCGCCCGGCTGGTCGGACGCACCTGCGACTCACGCGTCAGAGTCGTCATCGAGAGGGGGTACTGCCATTGCGCCGAGGTACCACGCCACACCGTCGTAGGGGCCAGTTGCGCGCACGCAACGGCGGGCGCCGCGTTCGGCCGCTACTCTGCGATCGTGTCGAGCGAGTTCAATGAACCGGGCGCGACCGCACCTGTGCCCGGCGGCTCCGGCGCGCCATCGAGCACTCCCCGCAGGTCGTCAAACAGCGTCGTCGGCTGGCTGATTGCTGCTGTCGTTGTGCTCGTGCTTGCGGTCGCCGGTGGCCTGTTCACGGCCTGGATCGTGGCCAACATGCAGGCGGTGCCCGGCCCTGTCGCCGCGGCCTCACCAACCCCGGGTCGCAGCGCTCCGAGTGCGTCGTCTTGCGCGTGTACGCCGAGTCCGGGCGCCAGCGTGCAAGCGTCGTCGCTGCCCGCGCACACCCCCACGCCTGCCCCAACGGTCGAAGTCACGCCCGTGCCCTTCGTCTACACCGTTGTCCCGGGCGATCACCTGGTCAACATCGCCAACCTCTACCAGGTCAGCCTTCAGGACGTGATGGCGCTGAACAACATCACCAACCCGAACAAGATCTTCGTCGGTGAGCAACTGCTCATCCCGGGCTACGGAATCCCGCCGCCGACCAAGAAGCCCAAATAGGGAGTTAGGGCGTGGAAGTCGGCTCCGGTGAGATCGGTGGCAGTCCGCCTTCGTAGTTCGTGATCACGAGGACGTACTCAAGCGTCTCGAAGTTGGCTGCCGGCGTCACGAGCGCCGTCTGGAAGAGCTGGTCCGGCGAGCGCGAAACGCCCGCGACGGTGCCGATCAACAAGCCCTTCGGATACGGGGAGCGGATGCCTTCTGACAGCTCGATTCCGGCGGTCACGACGGCCTCGCCCGTGTTCACCTGGTTCTGAGCCGAGATGCCGTCCATCGAGAGGGGCCGGTCAAGGTTGCCGTGCACCGTGCCGACGCCGCGGCTGGTCTCGAGCAACCCAACGACGTTCATGCGCGTGTCCGTGATCAGCAGCACGCGGCTGTAGTTCGGCCCGACCTCGACCACCTGGCCAACGAGGGCGCCGCCGCCGCCGATCACCGGATCGTCGACAGCGATCCCCGCGTCGGCGCCGCGGTCGAGGCTGATGACGTGCTCCTGGTCGGTGATGCGCCGGCTGATGACCTCCGCCGCGGTCGACTCGTAATCGAGCGACGAGCGAACCTGGAGGATGTCGGTGAGCTCCTGGTTCTGGGTCTGGAGGCTGAGCAGCGACCGATTCTGGGTGGCGAGCTGGTTGACCTGATTGGTCAGGTCCTCGTTCTGCTGGCGGAGTCGGTCGATCTCGCCGAGCGTCGCAAAGAACGAGCTGACCGTCTGTCCGCCTTGCCGAAGCACGTTCTGGATTGGCGCCATGGCGAAGCCGACGCCGCGCCGGAGGTCGGTCATCGGCGCCGACGCGCTGAACGCGAGCAGCAGCAGCGTGATCGTCAGCAACGCGACGTACAGGAAAGTCTGGCGGCGACCCTTGCCTCTAAGCATCTAGCGAATCGTGTGACGAGACAGGCCGACGCCGCGTGGCGTCAGCGCGGCGCGTGCGAGTAGGTCTCGGCGACGAGGGTGCGCTCCATGACGTCGAGCTCTTCGAGGGCTTTGCCCGTGCCTCTTGCCACGCACGTGAGTGGGTCGTCTGCGACGTGAACCGGCATCTGCGTCGCTTCGCTGACGCGCCGGTCGAGGCCTTGCAGCAGCGCGCCTCCGCCGGCGAGAACGATGCCCTGATCCATGATGTCCGCGACCAGCTCCGGTGGCGTCTCCTCGATCGTGTCTTTGATCGTGTCGACGATCTGCTGGACGCTCTGTTCGATCGCGTCGCGGACCTGCTCAGCGGTGACTTCGACAGCTCGTGGCAGGCCTGTGAGCAGGTCGCGGCCGCGCAGCGTGACGCGCTGATCGTCGTAGTCGCCGGGATACGCAGAGCCGACGGCGATCTTGATGTCCTCGGCCGTGCGCTCGCCGAGGAGGAGATTGAACTCACGTCGCGCGTAGGCAATGATGTCCTGGTCGAGCTCGTCACCGCCGATTCTCAGGCTTCGACTGACGACGATTCCGCCGAGCGAGATGACAGCGACCTCTGTCGTCCCGCCACCGATGTCGACAATCAGGCTGCCTGTCGGCTCACCGACCGGGAGACCTGCACCGATCGCGGCGGCCATCGGCTCCTCGATCAGCCTGGCCCACCGCGCGCCGGCGTTGAGCGCGGCGTCGCGCACGGCGCGCTTCTCAACTTCGGTGACGCCTGACGGGATGCCGATGAGCATTCTTGGTCTTGGGATGAGCCCGACGCGGTCGTGCACTTTGTGCACGAAGTACTTGATCATCTGCTCGGTCACGTCGAAGTCGCTGATCACGCCGTCTCGCAGTGGGCGAACAGCGACGATGTTGGCCGGCGTTCGGCCGAGCATGCGCTTCGCCTCTGCCCCAATCGCGAGCACGCGCTTGCTGCGCTGGTCAATGGCGACGACGCTCGGTTCGCTGATGACGATGCCGCGGTCACGAACGTGAACGAGCGTGTTCGCGGTGCCGAGATCGATGCCGATGTCGCGTGAGAAATAGCCGAGGAGGGCGTCGAGCATTAACGATTGATCCTTGGTCGTGTCGTTGGAGGCTCGGGTCCGCGACTTGGCGACCAGCAGGGACCGGAGCCTGCGCAGTGTATACCGACCCTACCTCTGTGCCCGCTCGTGCTTCGGAGATGTGCTTTGTCCCGCTCAGCGGGTCATTCGTCCGCCGGCGTTGCCGACGAGACGATTTCTCCTGTCGCCGGGCGGTCTACCCGCTGAGCGGGACAGCGTCGAGGAATTCGCGGACCTGGGCACGGATGAAGCCGGGCTCTTCGAGCCACGCGATGTGGCCTTTGCCGCGATGGACGACGAACGTGGCCCGCGGCAAAAGCTGCGCGATTGCCTCGCCATGCTCGACTGGAATCGGCGAGCGATCGCCGCTGATGACGAGTGCCGGCACATCGACCTTCGGCAGACTGTTGGCCAGCGTATCGGCCTCGAAATGGCGGTTGATCGTCGCCCACGTCTCGGCAGCGTTATCGGCGAAGCGGTAGTCGGGCATCGGTGGGGCGTTGTCCGGGTCGCCGAAGTAGTGCGGCCAGAGGTAGCTGAAGTGCTCGAGCTGCTCTTCGGGGGTCGGGTTCTCGATCGCCTCAAGCTCGGCCATCCGCGCCAGGTCCGTGGCCGTGATGTTCCTGCGCAGACGGGGCACGAACTCGGAAACGCCACCGTCGCCGGTCGCGCCGAGCGAGTCGAGGATGACCAGCGCACGGACGCGGTCGGGGTGTGCCGTCGCCAGATGGAGCGCGAGGTAGCCGCCCCACGAGTGGCCGATGACGACCGGTTTGTGCCAGCCGAGTTCGTCCATAACCGCGACAGCGTCACGGACATGGCCCTCGACACTGACGTCGCCGTCGACGACCGACGGCGCGAGGCCGCGCTGCTGGTAGCGCGCCGTCGTCAGCAGGCCGTCGAGCTCGTCTGCGAGCGTCGACAGGTAGTCGCTCATACCCGGGCCGCCATGAAGCAAGAGCGCTTTGTTGTCCGCGTCCGTCGCGTCGCGGACCCAGGCGACGATGTCGCCGCCGTCGACCGGGACTCGTACTTGTCGCTCAGGTATCGCCACGGCGGCAGGATATTCGTCGCGCTAGCGACGGTCGAAGGACACACCGCGGTCGCGCAGTGACACGTGGCCATCGCGCGCGAGGATGACGTGGTCAAGCACGGCGACATCGAGGAGGCGGCCGGCGGCAACGGCTTCGGCCGTCAGATGCAGGTCATCGGCCGATGGCTCCGGATCGCCAGATGGATGGTTGTGAACGAGGATGACGCCGGCCGCCTGGACGCGGACTGCGTCACGGAAAAGCTCGGCGATGCGGACGATCGCCGCCGATACGTTGCCGACATAGACCGTCGACTGGCGCACAACGCAATTCTTGGTGTTCAGCAGCAATACACGCAGCTCTTCGCGCTCGAGCGGCGCCATCTCGGGCATCAACCTGTCGGCCACGTCGCGCGGCGCTCGCACGGACCACGTCGAACCATGCCCCGCGACGATCGAGCGGCGCCCGATCTCGAACGCGGCGACGAGCTGCGCCGCGCGGCCCGTGCCAACTCCGGGCACGGCCGTCAGTTCCATCAAATCCGCCCGTGCCAGCTCGCCGAGCCCGCCGTGCCGCGCGAGCGCCTCGTCTGCGGCCTGTGCCGATCCCCACAGCACACTCAGCAACTCCGCCGCGCTGACCGATCCCGCGCCGTATGCCTGCAGGCGCTCGCGCGGCCTGTCGGCCACGGGCAGCTCTCGAACTCTGTGACCAGGCACGGACGACTCCAGAACCAGCATCCAAATGGAATGCTCCCTGGCCCAAACAACGGAGCCCGCCGATTTCCCCGCCGTCCCGACCAGGGAGCGACGCGAACGTTAGGAACCGGCCCTTACGTGCCGCTCAACGGCGAATTGGCGCGGACTTTCGCGCTCTGCCCAACTCGTCAGCGGCCGTGGACGAGCGCGAGCGACAGCACCCCGACGAGGTTGAACGCAGCGTGGCCGGAGATCGAAGTGACGAGGCCACGACGCAGGAACAGCCAGCCCAGGACGAGGCCGACAGGTGCGATGACGAGCACCTCGAGCACGGCCTGCTTGAGCCCATCGAGCGCGCCCTGGCCGGATTGCTCCACAAGAATGTTGATGACGTGGACAAGCGCGAAGAAAACCATCGATCGGATCAATGCGGTCCGCTCCCCCAGATCGCGTAGCCAGGCGGTCACGGAGTAGCCGCGGAAGAAGAGCTCCTCGCCGATGGGCACGAGCAGGCAGGCACCGACGGCCACCATGACCAGATCCGCAGCGGTATTGGGCGTCGGCACGACGTCGGGCGTCGAGCTGTTCAGGAGCAGGCTCAGCAATCCGCCCCACAGCGCGTCGAGGAAGGCGACACCGAGCATGATCAGCGCGCCCACGGCGATATCCGACAGCCAGCGCGACAAACCGAACGCGGGAATGCCCAGGCCGCGCATGTCCAGGGCTCCCGAGCGCAGGCCGTACAGCCAGACGACGAACAGATAGCCCGCGAGTAGCACGGCCGAGGCGATCAGGAAGCCGACGCCCGTATCTGCCGTGACGGGCACGCCGGCGATCAGCAGCACCGCGCTGAGGATGTTGACCAGGATCAGTTGCAGCGCGAAAAGCAGCACCGGCGACGGGCCGCGGAAGTACGCAGCCGGTCGAAGCCCGCGATGAATGATCTGGTAGCCGGCGGCGCTCGAAAGCCCGCCGAGCAGGATCAGCACAGAGGCGATGAACATGATGCCGGCGATCGAGCCGCCGGCGGTCACGGCCACGATGAGTAGCACGAGTCCGACTACGGACAGCAGCCAGGCAAGCGTGTACAGCCCGGGCGCGGGTCGGTTCTGGAGCGTGAAAAGGGATGTGGGCGTGGTCGGCGGCGGAGGCGGAGGCTTTGCGCCGGGCTTCGGTGGGATCCACGGCGGCTCGCGCCAGGTAATCGGCGGCGGCGCCATGTCGGCTGGCGAGGAGACAGGCGGCATCGAAGCCGGCGCTGGAGGAGCCTGCGGGAACGGAGTCTCAGGCTGAGTCCGTGGCTCCTGGGTCTCCGGAGGGTCGGAGTTCGGCGGACCCGAATTCAGGTCGATGGCAGAGCCGGGATCAGTGGTCGCTGGTCGCAGCGCGCGGCGAAACCTCGGTCACACGGGTATCGATCGAGCTCGAGGCGATCTGCGGCACGGGCTGCGGCGCGGAGGGCAGATCCTGGTAGTCGGGCTCCTCGCGGTTCTTGGCGGGTCGGCCCTTGGGCGGCGCGACGAGCACGTCCTGCAGCGCGGCGGGGTTCTCGAAGTCCTTGCCGCACCACGCGCACAGTGACCAGTCGAGCTCGACGAGGCGTGAGCAGTTCGGGCACACGCGGCGCAATCGGTTGCGGCATGTGGGGCAGATGATCCAGTCCTCGTGGACCTGCCGCCCGCAGTTCGCGCAGTGCGGCTGAGCCTCGATCTCGACCATCATCGCCTCTTCGGCGAGTGCCCTCTCGTTGGCCTCAGCGACAGTCTCGCGGGGCCGCAGGATGCGGTAAACGATGACTCCGAAGAGGAAGAAGATCGGGGTGAAGATGATGATCAGGGCCGCAGCGAGGTACGGCGCGACCGGGTTCGTCGTGCGCGTCTGGAGGTCGCGGTACGCCCAGTAAGCCGTGGCGGCCCACAGAAGGACGATGTAGAACGCGATTCCTTCGAGCGCCAGCTTGACGACGGGCGAGTCGAGAATCTTGGAGATCTCCTGCCCGAGCGACTGCAGGAGCTGGTCAATCATCTAAAAGAAGCGCCTCATGTTTCGATCTGCGCTCGCGCGAGCGGATCGCGGCCGAGTTTAGCAAAGGTCACCGGGTGAGCCGGTCTCTCACGACCACGGACGATTACAGGTTCAACGCAGTGACGCGAGTGTCCAAAGTCCGGCGCGAATAGTCGAAACGAGCCCGCACAGCAGTAGCGCGAGCGCAAAAACGGCGCCGAACACCCCTGCGACCAGCAGCGCGCTGACCAGGTCACGTATATCCGTCGATAGCCCGGTCGACAGGAATACCGACTCGACGACGCCCCACATCGCGCTCAGGACGACGACGGAGACGGCCACGGCACCGATGAACAGCGCCCAACCGAGCACCACCACCGCGATCGCCCGCAGCGGATGGTGTCCGATCCTCGCGTGCGCTTTGAGGCCGTATATCGACGCCAGCACACGCCGCGTCCAGATCGCAGATATGGCCTCGATGACCACGAGCGCGACGAGCCAGGCGACAAATGGCAGCGCGACGTCGCCGGCGATGCGCGAGTAGATGGAATCGGCCGACGACGGAAACACGACCTCGTTGATCGTCGCCTGGCCGATGGCCGCGGCGAGCGGGACTGCGGCGACCAGGACCGCGAGCAGAGCGACTGACTGAACGACGAAGACGCGGTTGACTGCGTGCGCGTGCCGTTCGGGCGTCAAGCGTCCCGGTACCGGCCATTCGTGCTCACAACCAGGCTCGTGCGAGTTCACGAAGCGGCCGAATTGGGCGATCTCGCAGCGCGCCAGCACGTAAAGCACGGCGAGTGCGAGGAGCAACGTTACGGCGCTGACTGCGGCGACGAGCAGGTAGAACCCGCCGGTGAGCCCAGTAGAGCCGATGTTCGAGCCAAGCAACAGCCTGACCTCGACACTCGTGGGAAGGATCAGGATCGGCAGGGTCAGCAGAACGATCCCGCCGCGCAGCGCGAAGCCGATGGCGCCGGCAATGAGCATCGTCGGATGGGACGGGATCGTGCCGCGAATTGTCGAGACGTCAGCCCGCCAACCGGCAGCGACCGGCGCGGTCGTAACTCCTGGCGCGACGAGGGTCGAGGTCCCCACTGCGGCCGAGTCTAGACCTGCGACCTGTTAGCAGACGCTGAGTAAATCGCGCCGAGAAAACGGCTCGGGACACGGCCGAGGATGCGCGCATCGACGAGGCCGGCGGCCTCGGCCAGCGCAGGCCACGTCCGCGTCGAAAACGGGTTCGGCACCCACGGGTTGCCGCTGTCCGCGTCGTACTCGACGACGAGAAACGTTCCACCAGGTTTGAGGTAAGCCGCGAGGGCGGCAACCACCGAAACCTGCTCGTTGCGCGGCACGAAATGAAGCGAGTTGGCCGCGACGAGACCATCGAGCTGCGAAAGCGCGAGCGGATGACGAAAGTCACCGACGAGCGTGTGGAAGCGCGTCGCCGGGAATGACGCTGCCATCGATCGCGCGTTGGCCGCGAGCGATCGCTGGTCACGATCCACCGCGATCACGCTCGCCGCCGGTCCGAGCAGGTCCGCCAACGCGAGCGTGAAAGCTCCGTCGCCGGCGCCAAAGTCGGCCCACACACTGTCGGGCGTCGGGTTCGGGATGCCCGGTCGCAGCAGGCCGACGTGGTCGGAGTGGTCCACCGCGGGGGTGAGTCGGTGCCGGGTTGCTCGCGAGCGGAGCTACTTGCTCTGGTGGTCGATTGCCGCCTTGGCCAGCTTGACCGCGATGCTGCCGCCGGGCACGAACAGGCCGACCGTGTCCGCGCCGACGTCGAAGAGCAGGTCGCGCGTCAGCATGCCCTGCATCCGGGTCATCATGCCCTTGCCGTTCTGGGTCTGGCCGCTGATCGAGTCGATCTCGATGACTCCGCGCTTGTCCTTCCACTGGAACTCGAACGCCCATACCGGCCGGTAATACAGGTCCGTGGTCTGGAGCACGATCGTCTCCTCGAGGATGCGGTCGGCCTGGACCGGCTTCATGACCTGGGTCAGCGTCTGGCGAACGACGAACGAGGCGCGCTGCTCGGGCGGGACGACGATCGTCTCCTGTGCCTCGAGCGTCATCAGGTCACCGATTTCCGATTTGGGCCCGGTGATCACGGCCGGGCCGTCGGCGACGACCTGACCGCTGATGCCGTCGGTGAAGCTCTCGCTACGGAAGTCGTTCTGGCAATGCTCGGTCACCGGCAAGCGGAACGCCGGCTGCGCGCCGAGACGCTGATCCATGGCGTGGTCCTGGTCATGGACGGTGACAGACGTGACTTCGGGCGCGCCCGCGGGAACGGTGTAGTCACGATTGCGGTCGTAGACGTAGTGCGAAGTCGCCACGACGTGCCAGAACGGCATGAGCCGGCGCTGGCGGCTGACGTAGCTGATCTCCTCGATCTTCGGCCGTTGCAGCAGCGAGCCGAGGCCACCGCCGAACGCGTTCGTGCGCCGATCCATCGCCTTTTGCTGAATGTCTTCGCCGGTCAGGTGCTCCTCGAGCAGCAGGATGCGTTCGGAACCGAGCTGAATCTCCATCCGCGCAATCTAGCCGCGCGGCGTCGCGGCTTCCAGATCAGCAATGGCTCATAACCGCCGCCGGTGACCGCTAAACGCGTTTTCGGGGCCGATCGTGGGCGCGATGGCCACACTGCGCCCGAACTGCACGCTCGGATCGCCGACTGAGCGGCCGCCGCGAACTTCGTCGTCTGCGATACCAGTCGTAAGCAGCGGTTTTGATCAAGTCGCCGCAACAGGCTCACCGACACTTGCGCAGCGCCTTCGACGGCGGAGCTTCGCCTAGGCGGGTCGACCGATCGCTTCGACGGCTGCGGCAAAGCCGACGATCAGCTCGTGGGCGAGCTCGTTGCGCGACATGACGGTGGCGCGAACCGGGTCCCACCGGATCGCGAGCATCACGAGCATCGGTCGCTCCCACGGCCGCGACTCGTCCGTGGCTTCGGGCATGCGCAGCCGGATCAGCTGCCGGCCGTCCTGCTCGGCGATCATCCCGGACAGCGCACCTGCCAGCCGCGGCCCAAGTGCCGAGATCGGCGTTCCGGGCCGCGGCCCGGCCTGTGGCGCCAGATCGAGTGCCTCGACCACGCCGGCATCGTCCGCGACCCACAGATGAGCCAGCCACCAGCCGTCGTCGGTGACGCTCGGCGCCGTCATGCCGGCGCGGAGTGTCGTTCCCGCGCCGCGACCGCCGATCGGCTCGTCTTTGGTGAACGACGGCCCGGGCACGGGCAGACGCGACGGTGTCGGGTTTACTCCCACTCGATCGTGGCGGGCGGCTTGCTCGAGATGTCGTAGACGACCCGATTCACGCCCGAGACTTCGTTGACGATGCGGCTCGAGATCTTGCCCAGGACTTCGTAGGGCAGCTTCGCCCAGTCAGCGGTCATGCCGTCTTCCGAAGTGACGGCGCGGACGGCGACTACGTTGGCGTACGTCCGACCATCACCCATGACCCCGACGCTACGCACCGGCGTGAGGATGGCGAAGCTCTGCCACAGCGTTCTGTACAGACCCGCGGCCTTGATCTCGTCGATCACGATCCAGTCTGCATCGCGCAGAGTGTCGAGCCGCTCACTGGTGACTTCGCCGATGATCCTGATCGCCAGGCCCGGGCCTGGGAAAGGCTGGCGCATGACCATCGACTCGGGCAGACCGAGTTCCGTGCCCACGAGCCGGACCTCGTCCTTGAACAGGTAGCGCAGTGGCTCGATGAGCTGGAAGCGCAGGTCGGCCGGCAGGCCGCCGACGTTGTGGTGGGTCTTGATCTTCTGCGCCGCCTTCGTCTCGGGCGCAGTCGACTCGATGACGTCCGGGTAGAGCGTGCCCTGCGTCAGGAAGTCGATCTGGCCGAGTTTGGCCGCCTCCTCCTCGAACACGCGGATGAACTCGTCACCGATGATCCGCCGCTTGTGCTCCGGGTCCTCGACGCCGGCGAGGCGCGCGAGGAAGCGCGAGCGGGCGTCGACCATGACCAGGTTCATGCCGAAGTTCTTTCCGAATGTCTCGCGCAGCAGCTCCGACTCGCGCTTGCGCATCAGGCCGTGGTCGACGTAGATGCACGTCAGCTGATCGCCAACCGCGCGATGGACAAGCGTGGCGGCCACGGCCGAATCCACCCCGCCGGACAGCGCGCAGATGACCTTGCCATCGCCCACTCGGTCGCGAATCTCAGCGACGGTCGAATCGATGAAGCTCTGCGGCGTCCACGACTGCTTTGCGCCGGCGATCCCGAGCACGAAGTTGCGCAGAATGTCGCGCCCCGCCGGCGTATGCACGACCTCCGGGTGGAACTGGATGCCGTACATCTGGCGCGCGTGGTCGGCGAGACCCGCATATGGCGTGTTCGAGCTCTTGGCCAGCGGCTCGAACCCGGCCGGCGGCGCCAGGATCGAGTCGCCGTGGCTCATCCACACCGGCTGCTCTTTGGCGATGCCGCGGAAGAGGCTGTCCTCGGTGGTGATCGAGATGACCGCCGGGCCGTACTCGCGTTTCGCGGCCGGTTCGACCTGTCCGCCGAGGTGATATGCCATGAGCTGGACGCCGTAGCAGATGCCCAGCACAGGCACTCCCGGCTCCTGCCAGATTTCAGGATCCGGATGAGGTGCGCCCTCTTCATAGACGCTCATCGGTCCGCCCGACAGGATCACCGCCTTCGGTGATCGGCGACGGATCTCGTCCCACGGCGTGTCGAAGGGCAGCAGCTCTGAGTAGACGTTCAACTCGCGCACGCGGCGCGCGATGAGCTGCGCCGTCTGGCCGCCGAAGTCGAGGACGATGACGCTGTCGACGCTCTGAGGATCGTCGTCAGGCGCCCGTTCCGGGGGCGGTGCGTCGAGCGCTACCTCCAGATATGCCTCGACTTCAGCGTCGTCGGGCGCGAGGACACGGTGGCCTGCATTGGCGGCCTCGCCGTGGACTGTCTTGCCGCGCTCGCTTCGCTCGATCGGTGTCCCCTCGGGTGATGTGCAAGCAGTCTAGCGGCGCACACGAAAGGCTAATCGGCACTTGTGGGAGTGGGTCGAACACGAGGATCGTGGGCGCGGAGGTAATCATGGTCGATCTTTTGGTTGCGCCTGGTCTTGCGGTCGAGATGCGTGACACCGCCGGACAACCAACGGCGAGCGTTCGACTTCGGCGCCATCCCAGTGAGCTGCCCGAATTGTTCGGCAAATACCTGGCGCGCATAGGCTCGAAAGCGGGCCGGCTCGGAGCCCATTTCTCGGGCCCGCCATTTCTCCTGTACCACGGCATCGTGGACGATGAACTCGACGTGGAGATCGGAATGCCGGTGGCCGTGTCCGCTCCGGGACTCGATCCGATCGCCACATGTCCCGAGGGGGTCGTAGGGGCCAGCGAGCTGCCGTGCGGTCGAACGGCCGTCTACGTCTATCGCGGGCCGTACTCGGATCTTGGGAACGCGTGGGCCGACTTGAACACGTGGCTGATGCGCCACGGCTTCTCGCCAACCGAAACATGCTGGGAGTCGTACGTCGACAACCCGGACGTGGTGCCGCCCGAAGAGCTCCGGACCGAGCTATTCCAGCTCCTCGACTAGGAGTCTTTGCCGTACGTCGCTATCGATTCGACGAGCGGCGCCGGCTGCTCTGGCGCGAAGTAGCTCTCCAGTCGATAGATCTTGTCGTCGCGCAGCTGGACGAAGGTGACTGTATGCCACCAGCTGCCATCCGGATAGGCGAGACGAACGATGGTTGTGTATCGATCCGGCCGACTCATCGGTACGACCGTATAGCCGGGCGATATCGCCCAACGATCGTCGTCGCCGACCACCTCGACGTTCGTCAGGTCGACGCTGTCGTCGGGCAGCCCGCTCGGGTATTCCTCCATCTGCCTTCGGAATGCCTCGAAGCCACGGATCCGCTCACCTGACTGGGGATAGTCGATCACGACCTCTGGATGGAGCAGCTCTCTGAGCGCAGCAACGTCGCGCTTGTTCATCGCGGTCAGCCATCGATCGAATAGCAAACGCGTGTCGCTAGCCACGTCGGTCAGTCGCGCGGGATGATTTCGACGATCCCCCTGCGCCACTCGGGCGGCTCAAATTCCGGGGCGAAGTACGTCTCGGCGTGCCAGACCTTGTCGTCTTTCAGGGTAAGGATCGACACTACCCACCAGAGCGAACCATCTGGGTACGGCGCGCGAGTAACAGTTGTGAAGCGCTCCGGTGAATCGAGCGGCAGCACGGTGTAGCCGGGCGAGATCGCCCAGCGCTCCTCCTCGCCAAGGATGCGCGTGTTCGGATCATCGAAGCGTGCGGCTGGTAGACCGCCCGGATACTTCTCGAGCTGGAAACGGAATGCGGCAAAGCCCTTGAAGCGCTCCCCGGACTGTGGGTATTCGCCGACGTAATCGGGATGGATCATCGACTCGAGCAGGTCGAAATCGCTTTCGGCGATCGCCTTGACGTAGCGCTTGAAGAACTCCTGCTTGGTCTCAGCCATTCCTTGCTCCCACCGCGGCCCTGTTCGTGTCCGTCGGTGCCGCGCCGACGGCGTTGGACGTTGACATTCGCGCTGCGTCGCGCGGCGAGAACGATCGATGCAGCAACAGATCGGTAGCCGCGCGATGTTGCTCGAGCACCTTGTGCAGTACCGCCTTTCGAACGGGCACGGGCAGCTTGTCGTCACGTTGCGCCTGCTCGTAGCCGGCGTGAGCCATGTACGCCTTGACGATCGTCTCGAGCTCCTCGGCGTGAAGCCACGTGGCCAGCTCTGGCAGGAGAGAGTCGAACGACGCCCGACGCAGCGGCTGGAAGACAAGGTGCTGCTCCGCGACGTCGATATCGATGGCGTTCATGGTCAGCTCGAAGTAGACCGCCCGGGCGGCGTTTCTCGACTGGCGCTCGACCTGGCGACGCTGCATGTAGAGCCCGACGAGCAGCCAGCCGGCCGCTCCAAAGAAGGCACCGACGGCGGCGGTCATAAGGGCGTCGACACTCACCGCGCCATCCTAAGCACGCGGTCTACTCGGTTGCAGCCGCGACGACATCTCTGAGATAGAGCGAGAGGGCGACGATGTCTCCGACATCGTCGAGCGAGAGGCCGTTGACGCCCGGCTGGCCGTGACCAAAGCGGCCGAATTCGGTCAGGCGCTTCACGCGCTCGCCCAGCAGGTCGCGCAGCAGCAGAGCGTGGACGATCGGGATCGAAGTGTCGGTCACGCCGTGGAGCAGGTAGACGGGCACCCGGATTTTGTCCGCGTAGGTCGTCGGCGAGATGCCATCGAGCTGCGCGGTCAGTTCTGGGCTGAGGCCATCGAGAGCTGCTTGCGCGGTCGGGCGATCTGGTGCCGTGAACAATTCGTAGAGCCGCGCGGCATCCCCCGTGAATGTCTCGCCGACGGTCGGGTGGAATGCGGGCGGGTCGTCGCTGGCAACGATCGGGTCGAGCGCCGCGTGCAGCGCGTCGCGCTGCGCGACGTCCGGCAGCGCCTCTATGGACAGGCCCAGTACGTCCGTCCGCATCCCGGAATTCGGCATCCAGGCAGAGACCGTGCCGTCCTCGTTCTGAGTCGTCCTCGACGCGACATCGACGAGCAGTCGCTTCGCGTCCGCGTAGCCGCCGAAGCTCGAGACGAAGTCGAGATGCCCGACCAGGCGCTCGTCGGCGGCGGCGTCCAGGGCCATGCTCGCGCCGGCCGAGAAACCAACCAGCCCGACGCGCGAGCCGTCGACCTCCGGTCGATCGGCGAGCGCCAAGACTGCATCCGCGAGATGGCCCGGCTCGGCTGGCGTCACGCGCAGATCGCGTAGCGCCGACGAATCGGGCACACCGACAACCACGCCGGCGCGGGCCATCGCGCTGGCGACATTCGCGATCTGTGGATCGTCGATCGCGACGGGATGGACGCCGAGGGCCAGGATCACGCCCGGCACGCGCTCGCCGGGGTGCAGGCCGGAAGGGATGTAGACGTCCATCGGATCGGCCGGCGAGCCATACGTGACGTGCTCGACGCTCGGAGCTCCGGTGACCACCGAAAGTGGTTGAAAGCCGACGTCGACGAGTTGTGGCACAAGTGATGCAGTGATCAGCACGGTGCGCACCGGCGGCAGCTGCGCGATGACGAGGACCCCGAGCAGGCCGGCGGTGGCGCGGATCGCCCAGCGTCGGGCGCGTGACGGTCGCGGCCCAGCGGGCCCCGGGCTATTTGTATTGCTGAGCGCGCGAGAGGACGAGTGCGGCAAGGCTTTCGAGTTGCACCTGTGAGCCGGCACTGGCCGGCAGCGAGACGGAGTACGTGAAACGACCCGCGCGCGCCAGAAGAGCGCCGTAAGTGCCGTTGATGTTCGGGTTGATCAGTGCCGAGTCGACACCGGGCAGGTCGACCGGCTGGCCGCTCATGATCTCGGCCGCAGTCGTGTACGTGTCCTCGGCAATCGACGGCGTCGGATCGACAAAGGCATCAAGCTCGAGGCCACCCTGTGCGCCGGAAAGATCGGTCCATGTGCAGTAAGCGCTGCCCGGTCCGTCACTGTTGATCGTCGGCTGAGCTTTCGCGGGCAGCTGGAACGTCGTCCAATCGTTCGCCGTCAGCAGGCCGCAGAGCTGCTGTGCACTGGGCGCGTCGGAGGAACCGACCGGTCGAGCGGGAAGCGATGGCAATGCGATCGAGGGCACCGCAACCGGGATCGATGGCAGCGCCGGGATGGTCGGCCGTGGCGTGCTCGTGGCAGCGTTGCTGCACGCCACGGCGAGACAAACTGCGGGCAACAACAGGATCGATCGAATCACTCTCAAGTCAGCAACTCCTGCTTCGGTCAGGCGGCGTGGAAGCGCGCCAATCGCGCGGCTTCTTCGTCGACCTCGTGCTGCGCATCCGGGGGCAGCTTGACGAAGCTCTCGGTCGTAACGGAGCCCGCATGGTAGCGCCAAGTGCCCGCGACCTGCCCATCGACGAGAAAGGTGTTGACCGATTGGGGCGTCCTGGTGTTGAACACGAACGGCCGGAATTCTTCGGGCAGGATCAGCGCTCTGCGGCAATGAACGAGTAGCGTCGCGTCCCACACCGGCAGGAACCGGACCGGCGCCGGCGTGTCTTCGGGAGGCAGCGGCGCGTCCGGCAAATCGATGAGCTCACGGCCCTGCTCGTCCTTGAAGTAGCGCAGCTCAAACCTGTCCGTGGCGCTCTTGGCGAGAGGAAGGGTGACGCCCGCCCAATTCGCAAAGTCGTTGATGCGCGCCGGTCCGAAACCGCCGAGATAGCGCTGGAGCAGAAGCCTGACGCCGTCCCCCTCGCTTGGCAGGCCGCCAGGTTGCGAATCGGGCGGCAGCCAGCGCTCGGCCAATTCGTACAGGTCGTTGGCGCGACGCTCCCACGTGCCCGACGGCGGGATGCGAACGAGATCCACCCACACGCTCGCCAGGCCGACGATCTGGCGCGGATAGCCTCGCTCGGTCATCGCCGCCGAGATCTCGCGCGCGCGAGCGGGACCGTTTTCAAAAAGAGAACGCAAATCTGCGGCCGCGGAATCGGTGTCCACGTGGCTGAGGTGGCTGCCGGCCGAGCGCATGATCCATTCGCGCCGGCTGCGCCTGATGCCCACGACCATCGGCCAGTAATCGCGCGCGGTCACCGAGTGGATGGTGCTGCGCATCAGCGTGCCGTGGATGACATCGCGCCGCTCCATTGCTGCGGTCAGGTCACCCCGTTCGAAACCGTTCAGTCGACTCCAAAGACCGAGGTAGGCCGACGGCGCGTACTGCGTCTGGAGCCCGCCGATGTCCTCGATGACGGCGTTGATCGACGAGTCCGCTCGCTCGAGGAGATGCTGACGCGCGAGTACTGAACGGTTGAGTCGGCGCGCGCTGAGAGTCTCTGGCTCAGCCCTGGCCATCGACTCGGACGAGCCTGAATGCGGGTCCGACGCCAAGCCGCTCGGCGGGTGTGCCGTACTTGAGGATGAGCGACGCGATCGCTGCGTTGCGCTCGGCGTCAAACAGCTCGAGAGCGACGAAGTCGAACGTGCTCTCGGCGATCGTCACCTTTGCGCGCGGTCGCGCGCGAAGGTTCAGCGCCCAGTCCGCCTCCTGCGCACCGGCCGCCACGACCAGCGAACCGTCACTGCCCTCGACGAAGCCGACGGCCGTGCGTACAGGCTGGCCGCTGACGCGGCCGCGTGTCTCGACCAGAGCGACCTTGCCCCACGCGGCGAGCTCCTCGCCAATCGTGTCTACACCATTCACGGCCGTACATGATCGCGCTAGTTTCGACGCTGTGACGCAGTTCCTCGATTCGCTGCCGACGCCGCTCGCCTTCGTGCTCATCTTCGTCTTGATGCTCGTGGCGTTCGAGATCGGCTTCCGCATCGGAGCATGGCGCGAAAAGAAGAACCCCGAGGAGAAGGACGGCCCGACTGGAGCGCTTGTGGGTTCGCTGCTCGCGCTCATGGCATTCCTGCTGGCGATCACGATGGGCATGGCCGGAGATCGTTTCGACACCCGTCGCGGACTTGTTCAACAGGAAGCAAATGCCATCGGCACGGCGTATCTGCGAGCGGGCTACCTGACCGAGCCCACGAGCGATCAGGTACGCGAGCTGCTCCGCGAATACGTGCCGCTGCGGATCGGCACGACAGACATCGACACGGCAGAGATACAGGCTCGCGTCCAGAAAGGAAACCAGCTGCTCGACCAGGCCTGGGCTCTGACTGAGGACTTGATCAAGGCCAATCCGAGCGGCGATGCCTATTCGCTTTTCGCGGAATCGATGAACGAGGTAATCGACATAGGCTCAACACGGGCGACGGCCATCAACAACCGCGTGCCGGACCCGATCATTTTCTTCCTGATCTGCGGATCTATCGTTGCGGTTGGCCTGACCGGATATGCCGCCGGCCTGACACTGCGGCGCAGCCTCGTCGCAGCCGTGTTGCTCATGATCCTGTTCAGCGCGGTGATCTATCTCGTCATCGACCTGAACAATCCGACTGCGGGCATCTTCAAGATCAGCCAGCAGCCGTTGATATCGCTCGAGCAGCAGATAGGACCGCCCGCGAACCCGCAGTAGCGACCGACTAGCGCGAAGACCCTCGCTGCCAGGACTTGCCCTCAACTGCGACGGCCGGCGCGTAAACCATCTCGACCTGCTGCATCTGCTTGATGTCCTTGGCGCCGAGCGCGGCCATCGACTGACGCAGCGCGCCGATCAGGTTCTGGGTTCCGTCCGTGACGTCCGCCGGGCCGAACAGGATCTTCTCGAGGCTGCCGACGGTGCCGACGTTGATGCGCGTGCCGCGTGGCAGTGTCGGTGAGGGAGCCGCCATGCCCCAGTTCGTGCCCTTGCCGGGTGCCTCCGCGGCACGCGCAAGCGGCGAACCGAGCATCAACAGATCAGCGCCCGCGGCAATTGCCTTGGCGAGCTCGCCGCCACGCCGCATCCCGCCGTCGGCGACGACAGTGACGTAGCGTCCGGTCTGCTCATAGAAATCGTCACGCGCGGCGGCGACGTCGGCAACGGCCGTCACCTGCGGCACGCCGATGCCCAGAACGTCGCGCGTCGTGCACGCGGCGCCGGGACCGACGCCGACGAAAACGGACGCGGCGCCCTGGCGCATGAGCTCGATCGCGGCCTCGTACGACGTCGTGTTGCCGACCGCCACGGGGATCGGCATGAAACGCGTGAACTCGGCCAGCGACAGCGCCTCGTAGCCCGACGCGAGGTGCCGCGCAGACGAGACCTGCGACTGGACCAGGAACGCGTCGGCGCCCTGCTCTGCGCAGAACGGGCCGAGCTTGCGCGCCGCGGCCGGCGTTGCGGCCACTACCGCGGGCGCGCCCGCCGCGCGAATCTCGGCGATGCGCCGCGCAACGAGGTCCTCGGAGATCGGCTGGGCGTATGCGTCGGCTAGCGCGCCATGGATCTCTTCGGCCGGAACAGTGGCGATGCGCTCGAGCGCTGCGGCCGGATCGGCGAAGCGCGTCTGCAGACCCTCGAGGTTGAGCACCGCGACGCCGCCCATGCCGGCCAACAGCCCGGCGAAAGTGGGATCGACGACTGCGTCCATGGCCGCTGCAAGGACCGGGATGGAAAGTCGGAGGCCGCAGAAATCGACCGTCGTGTCCACGTCGACCGGGTCGAGCGTCTCCGTCCCGGGCGCCAGCGATACGTCATCAAAACCGTAAGTCGGGCGCAGGTTGTCTGTCTTGGACGGTCTTCGGCGCGTCGTCTCCGCGGGCAGTTCGCTGCTCTCGACGGGTGCGTCGACGCTACCGATTGTCACGACAGAATTTCCCTCCCACGGCGTTCGGGGCAGTATATCGGCGTGACTGTCACCCAGACTCCTTCGCTCGCGACGATCGACGATGTTCGCGCCGCAGCCCAGCGCATCCACGGCCACATCGTCCGGACGCCGCTGTTGCGCTTCCGCGACATCGGCTTCGTCAAGCCGGAGAACCTCCAGCCGACAGGATCATTCAAGGTCCGCGGCGCCTTCAACGCCATTTCGCAGCTGTCCCAAGAGCAGAAGAAGATCGGCGTCGTGTCGCATTCGAGCGGCAACCACGCCCAGGCGGTGGCGCGCGCGGGCAGGATCCTGGGCGCGCGCGTCGTCGTGGTCATGCCCGACAACGCGCCACAGGTCAAGGTCGAAGGCGTGCGCCGCGACGGTGGTGAGATCGTCTATGTCGGCCCTGCCAATTCGGAACGCGTGGCGCGGGCACACGAGATTGCCGACGCAGACGGCCTGGAGCTCGTCTCATCGGCTGACGACCTGCGCATCGTCGCGGGGCAGGGCACCTGCGGGCTGGAGATCGTCGAGCAACTCACTGATCTGGGCGTTGCGGAAGCACCGGTCGTTCTGGTTCCGGTTGGCCTCGGCGGTCTCGCCGCGGGGGTCTCGCTCGCCGTCAAGTCGCTGCGCCCTGACGCTCATGTTTTCGGTGTCGAGCCACAGATCGCCGCCGATACGCACGACTCCCTCGCCGCCGGCGTACGCACCCCGTGGCCCAGTGAACGGACCGGCAGCACGATCGCCGATGGCCTGCGCGCCGAGGCACCAGCGCCGATCCCATTCGAGCACCACAAGCGCTACCTCGACAGCGTCCTGCTCGTGAGTGAGCGGCAGATCGAGGACGCAATCGGCGTCGCGGCTCGCGAGCTCAAGGTCGTACTGGAGCCATCTGGCGCGGTGTCACTCGCAGGTCTTCTGGCGCACGGAGATTCACTGCCTGCGGGCGTTCGCGTCGCGGTGCTGACCGGCGGCAACGTCGACATGCAGCGCTATCTCGAATTCCTGGCGCGTAACTAGAGGGCGAAAGGCGCAAACGGCGCGTCTATCATCGGCCCCGATGGAACGCACCGATTCCAACCTGACTCTCCTCGACGCCACACGCATCGTTGCCCGCGGCAGCGAGCTGGACACCAAGCTCGACGCGCTGTGCGCTCACGTTCTCGACGCCGGCGGAGCCGTGGCGGCCGCGGTCTATCTGTTCGATCCAGTGAACGGACTGCTCGTGCCTGCCGCTCAGGCGGGTCTCGACGCCAACATCCTGGCCGAACATGGCCAGGTTTCGGCCGACGATCCTGATGAGCTCGTCGCACGCTCGGTACGCGAGCGGCGTGCGCTGGTGGCGAACGGATCCGATTCGGCGCGCGCGTTCACAGGACAGCACGTCGAGTGGCGCGGGCTGGTCGCACTGCCCCTCGTCGCCGCGGATGAGGCCGGCGGCGAAACCGCCGAAGGCGCGCTGCTCGCCGCATTCGAGGGCGCACCGCCGGATGCCTCGAGCCCGGAGAACATGCTCACCGCGCTGGCCGACCTGTGCGCGGTCGCCATCCGCCAGGCGCGGTTGGAAAGCGCACTGATGGAGAAGGCCGACTGGATCGGCCGGCTGGCTTCGACCGATCCGCTGACAGGACTCGCGAACAAGGTCACGTTCGAGCGCATGCTGGAGCTGGAGATTGCGCGCGCGACGCGCCAGGAAACGCAGCTTTCAGTGCTCCTGTTCGACATCGATGGCTTCGCCGATATCAACGACAAGGGCGGGGCGCGCGCCGGCGACGAGGTCCTGCGTCACGTCGCAGCGACCCTTGCAGATCAGGTTCGCCTCGTTGACACGGTCGCGCGGTTCGGGCCGGACGAGTTCGCTTTGATCGCCCCTGGTGGCGCGGGCCAGATCGCCGGCCGTCGCGTGCGCGACGCGCTGACATCGCGCGAGTCGGTGACCGGCCCGATTTCGATCAGCGTCGGCGCCGCGATCTATCCGATCGACGGTGCGTCGAGCGAGGAGCTGCTGGGCGCTGCAAACCGCGCGCTCAAGGAAGCCAAGCGCCGCGGCCGCGGCTCGATCTTCGTCGCCAGCGGCGCCTAGTTTCCGGGCGGCGGGTGGATTAGCTTCAAAACAGGTCCGCGACTGCCGACCAAACCGCCTGTGCAACACGTTCTGGCGCGGCAGAGCCGTCGACTACGCGCCATCGATCGGCATCTTGCTGCGCGAGGCGAAGGTAGCCGTCGCGGACGCGCTCGTGGAAAGTGGCGCCGTGCTCTTTCTCGTCCGTTTCGAAGCGCGTCAAATCGGCGCTCGAACCGCGCTCGCGGCGCTCCAGCCCGGCCGCAACGGGTAAATCGACGAGAACCGTGCGATCAGGGGTGATATCGCCGATCGCGATCGACTTGAGCTCGCGTAAACGGTTCTGCGGCACTCCGCCGCCATAGCCCTGATAGGCGAGTGTCGAGTCCGAGTAGCGGTCGCAGACGACGACTGCGCCACGGTCGAGCGCCGGCCGGATCACCTCGATCGTCTGCCGTGCCCGCGCGGCGTTGAACAGCAGGGCGTCGCTGAGCGCGTCGTGCGACCCGGCCGGCGCGTGCATCAGAACGTCGCGGATGCGCTCGCCGAGCGCGGTCCCACCCGGCTCGCGCGTCAGCACGACTTCTCGGCCCATGGACCGGATCCGCTCCGCGAGCAACGACGCTTGCGTGCTCTTGCCCGCGCCATCGGGTCCTTCGAGAGTGATGAAAATCCCGCTTCCGCGGCTCGACTCGGCCATCTCAGCCAAGTCTATGGAGCGCGGCGTCAGCTGGTCGTGGACAGGTTGCCGACGATGATCGGCTGGCTCGTCGGTTGCTCGGAGCCGCCGTCGGGCTCCACCGTGACGGCCACGACCGAAGTCTCCGGCACGGGCTGAAGGCCCGATACGACAATGTCGCCGTCGCTCCCGACTTGCATCGTGCCCGCGGATACCGGAGTGCCATTGGCGATGTACCAGCCCTGGTACGTCATGCCGGCGGGCACC
>JADMIO010796512.1_pt1 | contig 58473 bp, 52 predicted proteins | sample 8958161 | NCBI WGS metagenome assembly JADMIO01 (sample SAMN16585339, study PRJNA669376) | soil metagenome | isolation source: Crop rotation soil | place: USA: Cullars Rotation, Alabama | collected 2011
CTTTCCCGGAGCGTCCGGGCGCGCCCGCCCCGAGGCCGCAAGTCGATCTCGGCGAGGCGTTGAAGGACAGCGGGCTGCAGATGGTCGAGACCCGCCCCGGCACGCAACCCGCACAGTCGGAGGAGCCGGCTTTCGTGCCGGCGAAGCGGCAACGCCGCCCGCCGCCGCCGTCCGAGCCCATGGTGCAGGTCGAGACCGGTCGATCCGACCGGAATCCGCCGGCCTGACACCCGCGGTTCTCAGCCTCCGGTACGGGCCGCCAACGCGGCCCGCACCGTTTCGAGCAGGCCTTCCGAAGCGTCTTCGAGCATGTCGAGGACGCGCTCGAACCCTTCGGGGCCGCCGTAGTACGGATCGGGCACCTCCGTCACCCCGGGATGCCGGCGCGCGAACTCCATGAGCATGCGCAGCTTGTGCCCGTCGGTCGGGCGCACCAGCCGCGCCATGGAAGCGTGATGTCCCCTGTCCAGCGCGAGGAGCAGGTCGAACCGCGAGAAATCCGCGCGCTCGAGGCGCCGCGCGCGGTGCGCGGCAAGGTCGTAGCCACGCTTCGATGCCGCTGCCACCGAGCGCGTGTCGGCGGCCTCGCCCGTGTGATAGCCATGCGTTCCGGCCGATTCGATCAGGATGCGCTGCTCGAGCCCGGCGTCGCGCACGTGCTTGCGGAACACGGCTTCCGCGCTCGGCGAGCGACAGATATTGCCGGTGCAGACGAAAAGCACGCCGTAGCGCACAGCGTTAGAGCCTGTAGTGTCGTTCATGGAAGGCATAAGATTGCCCGGGGAATGGAGTGGCCGTCCAGCGCGTTTACTCCCGGCGTTTCCGGCGAATGTCGGCTTATAAGGGGATACCGATGAAAAATCTGTGGTTGGCGCTCGTCACGGGCGCGCTTGCAGTGCTGAGCGCGGCGGCATTCGCGCAGAACGTGAATATCCGCGGGGACATCACCGCGTTCGACGGCAGGATCATCACCGTCAAGGCGCGGGACGGCCGGGAAGTCAGGCTCGAGTTGCCGGAAAACGCCGTGCCCGCCGTGGCCAGGCCGTTTTCGATGGACCAGGTCAAGCCCGGCATGAACCTCGCCGTCACCACGATCAAGCGGGCGGATGGCCAGCTCGTCGCGATTGACGTGCGTCCCATCCCGGCCACCGCTGCGCTGGGCCTGTCGCCTTACGATCTCCAGCCCAATTCGACCATGACGAATGCGGCGCTTGAAGGCACGGCGAAAGCCGCCGAGGGCGAAGAGCTCACGCTGAACTACAAGACGGGGACTGTCAAAGTCCTGGTGCCTGCCGGCACACCGATGTCCGCCGCCGCGCCCGGAACGCGAGCCGACATCAAACCGGGCGAAACGCTGTTCGCCGTTGTCAAACCCGGGCCTGACGGCACGTTCGTCGTCGTGCGCATGGTGGTGAGCAAGGACGGCGTCAAGCCCACCGCCTGAGCACCCCTCCTGGAGCACAAAAGCCCGGCATGCCGGGCTTTTTCTTTTCTTAGCCGACGGCGCTCCTGCGCGGCGCCTCATCCTCAGGCGCGGCGCCGAAGAAGCCCTTCTTGAGCTCCGCCAGGCGATCGCGCGCCTGCGCCGCCTTCTCGAACTCGAGGTTGCGCGCGTACTCCAGCATCTGGCGCTCGATGGTCTTGATCTCGCGGGCGAGCTGCTTCTCGGACATGGTCTCGTAGCGCGCCTGGTCCGCCGCGGCGCGCAGTTCCTGCTGTGCCGCCTGCGGGTCGTACACGCCTTCGATCATGTCCTTGATCTCCTTCACGATGCCGATCGGCGTGATCCCTTCGCTCTTGTTGTGCTCGAGCTGCTTGTTGCGCCGCCGCTCGGTCTCGCCGATCGCACGCTTCATCGACTCGGTCATCGTATCGGCGTACAGGATCGCCTTGCCGTTGATGTGCCGCGCCGCGCGCCCGATGGTCTGGACGAGCGAGCGCTCGGAGCGCAGGAACCCTTCCTTGTCCGCATCGAGGATGGCGACCAGGGACACCTCCGGAAGATCGAGGCCTTCGCGCAACAGGTTGATGCCCACGAGCACGTCGAACTCGCCGAGCCGCAGGTCGCGGATGATCTCGACGCGCTCGACCGTGTCCACCTCCGAGTGCAGGTAGCGCACCTTGACGCCGTGTTCCGCGAGATAGTCGGTGAGCTCCTCGGCCATGCGCTTGGTCAGCGTCGTCACGAGCACGCGCTCGTTCTTCGCGGTGCGAAGGCTGATCTCCGACATCAGGTCGTCGACCTGGGTCGACGCCGGCCGCACCTCGAGCTGCGGGTCGACGAGGCCCGTCGGCCGCACCACCTGCTCGACGATCTGCGCGGACTTGCCGCGCTCGTAGTCCGCGGGCGTCGCCGACACGAACACGGTCTGGCGCATCACGCGCTCGAACTCCTCGAACTTGAGCGGCCGGTTGTCGAGCGCGGAGGGCAGGCGGAAGCCGTAGTCGACCAGGTTCTCCTTGCGCGAGCGGTCACCGCGGTACATGCCGCCCAGCTGGCCGATGGTGACATGGCTCTCGTCGATGATCATCAGGGCGCTGTCGGGCAGGTAGTCGATCAGGGTCGGCGGCGGCTCGCCGGCCTGGCGCCCCGAGAGATGGCGCGAGTAGTTCTCGATGCCTTTGCAGAAGCCGAGCTCGGCGAGCATCTCGAGGTCGAAGCGGGTGCGCTGCTCGATGCGCTGTGCCTCCACGAGCTTGCCCGCGTCCTGGAAGAACTTGATGCGCTCGCGCAGCTCGAGCTTGATGTTCTCGACCGCGCGCAGCGTAGTCGCGCGCGGTGTCACGTAGTGGCTCGAGGGGTAGACGGTGAAGCGCGGCACCTTCTGGTGCAGCTGGCCGGTGAGCGGATCGAACAGCGTCAGGCTCTCGACCTCGTCGTCGAAGAGCTCGATGCGCAGCGCCGTCTCCGAGTTCTCCGCGGGGAACACGTCGAGCACGTCGCCGCGCACCCGGAACGTGCCGCGCCGGAAATCCATGTCGTTGCGCTGGTACTGCATTGCTGTGAGCCGGCCGATGATGTCGCGCTGCGAGTACTTCTCCTTGGCGCGCAGGTGCAGGATCATGCCGTGGTACTCGCCCGGATCGCCGATCCCGTAGATGCACGACACAGTCGCGACGATCACCGCGTCGTTGCGCTCGAGCAAGGACTTCGTCGCCGACAGGCGCATCTGCTCGATGTGGTCGTTGATCGACGAGTCCTTCTCGATGTACAGGTCGCGCGAAGGCACGTAGGCCTCGGGCTGGTAGTAGTCGTAGTACGAAACGAAGTACTCGACGGCGTTGTCGGGGAAGAACTCGCGGAATTCGGAATAAAGCTGGGCCGCGAGCGTCTTGTTCGGCGCGAGCACCAAGGCCGGCCGGCCGATGCGCGCGATGACGTTGGCCATGGTGTACGTCTTGCCGGAGCCGGTCACCCCGAGCAGCGTCTGGTACGCGAGGCCGTCCGCGATGCCTTCCGTCAGCTTTTCAATGGCTTCGGGCTGGTCGCCCGCGGGTGCAAAAGCCTGGTTGAGCTTGAAAGGACTGTTGGGGAAAGTGGTCAGCAAAGGTACAATCTGTGCACTGCAGCAAACCGGACATTCTAACCCGATGAACGCGCCTCACTCCCCTTCCCTGCTGTCCACCGTCGCGATGGCGCCCAAGGACCCGATCCTGGGCGTGACCGAGACCTACCTGGCGGACAAGAACCCGAACAAGGTGAACCTGGGAGTCGGGATCTACTACGACGACACGGGCAAGGTGCCCGTCCTGGAGTGCGTGCGCAAAGCCGAGCTGCAGCTCGTCGAGACCGCCGCGCCACGCGGCTACCTGCCGATCGATGGCCTCCCGGCCTACGACAGCGCGGTGCAGTCGCTCGTATTCGGCTCCGACAACTCCGCGCTGAAAGAGCAGCGCATCGTCACCGTGCAGGCGCTCGGCGGCACCGGCGGGCTCAAGATCGGCGCGGATTTCCTCAAGCGACTCGCGCCGAACACCGAGGCATACATTAGCGACCCGAGCTGGGAAAACCACCAGGCGCTGTTCGAGGCCGCGGGCTTCACTGTCAAGACGTACGGCTACTACGACCCGCCCACGCGCGGCCTGAATTTCGATGCCATGCGCGCTTCGCTGCGCGCCATTCCGCAGGGCTCGCTCGTCGTCCTGCACGTATGCTGCCACAACCCGACGGGAGTGGACCTCGCCCCCGAGCAGTGGACCGAAGTCATCGACATCGTCCGCTCGCGCGGCCTGATCCCCTTTCTCGACATCGCCTACCAGGGCTTCGCCGACGGCATCGACGCCGACGCGGAGCCGGTGCGCCGCTTCACCAAGGCGGGCGGCCCGGTGTTCGTGTCGAGCTCGTTCTCCAAATCGCTGTCTCTCTACGGCGAGCGCGTCGGTGCGTTTTCGCTCGTCGCCGATTCGGCCGACGAGGCGACGCGCGCGCTGTCGCAGCTGAAGCGCATCGTGCGCACGAATTACTCCAATCCGCCGACGCACGGGGGCAAGGTCGTCAGCACCGTACTCTCCACGCCGGACCTGCGGCTCATGTGGGAAAAGGAGCTTGGCGGCATGCGCGACCGCATCCGCGACATGCGCCTGCAGTTCGTCGAGAAGCTCGCCAAGCGGGCGCCGAACCACGACTTCACTTTCGTGGTGAAGCAGCGCGGCATGTTCTCGTACTCGGGCCTTACCAAGGCACAGGTCACGCGCCTGCGCGAGGAGTTCTCCGTGTACGCCATCGACACGGGACGCATCTGCGTGGCGGCGCTCAACACGAGGAACATCGATCACGTGGTCGAGGCCGTCGCAAAGGTGATTTCCTAGGCGTTTGACCCGCCCGCGCGGGGCCGACTAAAATACGCGCCTCTTCAGCGAGCGGCTTTCAGGCCGCTCGCATCGCTTCGATTCCCCGATAGCTCAGTCGGTAGAGCGACGGACTGTTAATCCGCAGGTCCCAGGTTCGAGCCCTGGTCGGGGAGCCAACATCCATGCGGATCTCCAGAAGATCCATCCTTTCGGACGCGTGCGCAGTTTGACCGCGTAGGCGCTGGTGAAGGCGGTCACGGCGCAACCCCGCTACTTTGTTGAACGTAACCAATTGCAAATAGGGCTATCAGCCGGCCGGTCATCGTCGAGGGGGGATGTGAGAAGCGGCACCATGACGCAGGCCGCCTTCTGCGCACGTGAAAGGCGGCCTCTATTCGCCATAGCGCCCGACGAGGACCTAGGGTTGTTGTCGGCCGGACCGATGCAACTTATCCAGCAAGACAAAGCCATTCGCGTTCGGAGCAAGGACGACTACAGCAGCGTTCTCGCAGCTGCCAGACAGTCACGCGATGAAATCATTCGACGTAGTACCGTGGCCCCAGAAGTTGTGCCCGATTTGCCGCCGGACGATTAGCTTCCTAAAGAGTGGCCTCCAGATAGCGCCACAGCAATAGCGCCGTAAGGAACGCACCGAGGGCGACGGCACGTATCAGCCACTGCACCTTCGTAAAGTGCGGATGTTCTTGTACAGCACCGCTCCAGCTGGCTTCTTTCATCCAAGCCTTCGTCTGCGCCGTAATGTGGATTTCGCCAAGCGGTGGAAGTCCGGCTTCTTTTTAAGTTGCGCGACCAGCCACGTCAAAAATTCCGGCGAATATTGGCGCGGACCAAATTTCCCCTTGTGTGCGAATTCAATCCTAGCGAAGCAACCGTGCACCTCGCTAATGGCGTGGACGTCGTACTGAGAAATTTTCATGGAGAGTTGTTTGTTAAGGCCGCTTAAAAGCTCCTTCATGCGCAGCGGGTGAGTTTCGTCTGGATCAACTAAGTGGTAGGCGGGTGCATTTTTCTCGTTAGTCAAGCGTATCGGCATCGCGCCCTTATCCGTTGTGGCGCGGACAGCTGCCGGGCCAAGACCCCCGCTTGCACGGACCGGCGCAATTACCTCAACAGTTGACCCAAGCGGCGCCTTAACTATCCTGCGCACGTTCCGCAGAACCATTTTTTGTGCCTGATCAATGCGGCCTTCCATGATGCGCGCTAGGTCAGCGCTAGTAGCCGCTTCGCTCTTAGCGCCGTGTCGAACGTACAAAACCCCTGATGAAAACGCACGCTCCTGGTTTTTGCCGTCGGCCGCGGGATACGTTCCGGGTCTATGCGGAATCAATAGCACATCGGCCGCACCAATGATTAGGCACACAACGTTCGCGCCACTTTTTGTGGTGGCCACGACACTGAAATCGTCAAATTGCACGGCGGTAAAACCGTAAACCTTATCGGTGATTTTCGCCGGGTCAAGAGCGGCAATGGCCTTAACGTCCTTTCCTGTTGGCTTTCCGCCGTTATCTACCCCGAAGACGATCACCCCGCCGCCGCTGTTCGCGATGGCAAAAATATCTTTGAGAAGTTCGCACCAATCTCCGACTTTGGCCGGGTCAAAAGACTGTTTGAATTCGACCGTGCGCGACTCTTTCGAGGACGCCAACGCTCGAGCTAAGTCGTGCTTGCTCGTACCAGCAGTTATCGCAAAGGCCATGGTTCGGGGGATATCACAGCAAACTGCGGTCGTCGTCAATGCCAGTCGGCTATACACTCGATTGTGCGACCGTCACGGACGGCATCGAGTAACCCGCTGGCTAGTAGTAATGGGAAGACGTAGCAGACCTGTCTCGAAACCCGATCTGAGCATGCGCGATGCTCAAGCCTCAGCGGAAGTCGCTGCGCTATTGGCGTCACTGCGTGCGGACCATCCCGCTCGCATTGCCTTCTCGGCTGGGCGGCCTACCGCAGAATTGTCGCACCTGGTTCCTCGAGAGATGGTCGCCGAACTGATGGCGACACACGATCGGTTCATAGAGCGCATCCACGGCGCGACACGTCGCGGACCGCCGGGTATCACGCCCGAGAAGTTCGAGGGGTAAGCTGGCGGCCGTCGTCCGGCTCCCATCGGGTGCGAACCGAACGTCCGGACGACGCGCCCCGGCCCCTACGAACAGGTCTACCGGGGCGCTCTGTTTTCGAGATGTTCATTTGCCCGCTTCGCGCATAGACCACCCATCTGGCCCCGACTACAATCGCCCGCGCCGCGTGAGGCTCGTTGTATTGGAAGGTCGGAATGCCGCCAGAAAGAAACCTGAGACTTCCGCTCAAGTGGGTGTTTGATCCGGTAGACGGCCCGTACGGATGGATCGAATGGAGGTGGTGCGCGAAGGACTCGGCGGGGAACGTGGTGATGCGTTCAGCAGCTCACTTCGGGACGTACCTCGAATGCCTGGAGGACGCCCGCCTCCACGGCTACATCGACCCAGAGGCGCTTTAGGCTGCTATGAATCTGATCTGCGCCCGTGCGGGTTGCGGCCAGGTTATTCCGGTTTCGCTGGCGACTGCTTGATGTACCGCTGCGGATTCAGGAACCCGAAACCGCAGCCGGAGCAGCGGTACATACCAGTTTCGGCATAGCGGTTGTCGCCGTAGGTCGGAAGCTCAATAGCTTCGTAGCTGCTCCCCAAGCACACTGGACAGGAGAACCCGTCTACGAAGATTTTGCGTGTGCGCTCGGTTGCCATGGCGAGCGAGATTCTATGGAAATTGCGTTACGGTCGATACCGCGCCGGACCTTTCAATTTTGTAGCTGTTCGGCTACGAGTGCCGTACCCGCAGGACCGTTTGCCTTGGCATAGGGCGTGCTCCGCCCCCGACTGGCGACCGGCTTGCTCGCTTTTCTACCTAGGTCGGCGTCCCCCCGTGAAACGCCGCGTGTAATCCGGTCGCCCTCAACATGGAGAAATTACAGATGGCGGACGACAAAACCAATCGCGGCCCCCGTGATCGCAGCCGCATAGACGTTAACGAAGACTACGAGCTCGACTATTGGACGGGCGAGTTGGGCGTGGATCAGCAGACGCTCAAGAACGCTGTGAGGGCGGTCGGGCCGGTTGCCGACAAGGTCCGGGAGCATCTTCGCGGCGGCGGAACGCTACCGCCGAGCGGCGGCTCAGGCGCATCAAGAGCCTAGCCGCAGTCCACTATCGAGTTTTCAGGGGGCTTTTCAATGCCCGAAAATCCCGTCCCTCGCGGCAGGAAAGCTACCCGCAGCCGGCAGCAGGATCGCCGCCGCATCAACCTCAGCGAACGCCATGAGGTCCGCTATTGGACCGAGGCGCTCGGCATCTCAGAAGAATGTCTCAGGGACACAGTCGCCCAATTCGGGAATCGCGTGAAGGACGTACGCGAAGCGATCGAGCACCTGCGGGCGGCAGTGAAGGCCGGCCCGCGGCCCGCGCGCAGGGTTACTCCAAGCCGCTAATCGGCCATGCCGACTTGGCGCTTTTGAGCGCCGCGGCGCGGCCTTTCAACCGGCCGGGCTGGATCTGGGAACTGAAGTACGACGGCTTCCGCTGCCTGGCGTCCAAGGTCGATGGCCTGGTCCGCATGGTGTCCAGGCAGGGACGCGGCATGGGTCACGCCTTTCCCGAGCTCACCGACGAACTACATGCCCTGCCCGACGGCGTAGTGCTAGATAGTGAGCTCGTCGTTCTGGACGAACGCGGGCACCCGCAATTCGAAGACCTGTGCGCTCGAGCATTCATGTCCCGCGCCATCACTATCCGGCGCGCGGCGGTTGAACGACCCGCGGCGATGTTCGCCTTCGATGTGCTGATGGTCGAGGGTCGCGACGTGCGCAACGTGCCCCTGCTGAAGCGCAAGGTGCTGCTTGAAGGTGTGTTGGCGGGCAGCAACCGCGTCCGATATCTCAGCCACGTCGGCGAGAACGGCGAGCGCCTCTACGCCGAAGTCGAACGCCTGGAGCTCGAGGGCGTAGTCGGCAAGCGCGCCGATGCGCCATACACCGCCGGCCGGTCGCCCGCGTGGGTGAAGGTCAAAACGCCAGCTGGCAAGGAACGCGAAGCGAAGCGAAGGGAGCGCGGCTAGCTTCGGCATTTCGCAACCGCGCGAAGGACGTGCGCGAAGCGATCGAGCACATGCGCTCGATGCGCCAAGCCGGCGCCGGCTAAGCCGTAACCTTTTTCAAGGCATTGAACGTAACCGCTCGACCGTGGCGATAGCATCTCTGCAGTCCCCGTCCAAGAACTTGGCGGCGAAACTGTACGCGTCCATCCAGTTCGGATACGCGCTTGCGAAATCACGAAGTTTGTAATCAAGGTTGTTTACAACGATATCGCTCGGAGTCGACTCACTGATCACCCCGTCAAGAACCATCGAGTGAAGCGTAGCCTTCAACGCCTCGAGGAATTTGGCATACGCGATCTGGCCTTTGTCCCGGCCGAACAATGTTTTCTTGTCCGCGTTTTTCACAACGTCCGCCATCGCCATGACGAGCTTTTGAAACGAATTAAAGGTATGTGGAATGAGTATGGGTAACCGCTGACGGTGGAGAAGCATGGGAGGCTTTCCATTGATATCCATCAGGTGATACCGAAAAGACCAGCGCTTGCCTGACATGGGCGGCCCCCAATTGCACGTGCACTAAGGTCTCAGCACGATGATGCTTCAATTCATCGGACTTCAAGTGTTCATAGCTCCTGCGACGATAAAGTCATCAAGACCGTCACATCGACCAACGCCAGCGCCGGCTTAACCTTTTAAGAACATCAGCACAATTAGTCCGATTGAGATAGCAATGTGCCACATGTCGAATGGGCGTAATGCACCCTTGCCAAGGAAGCGGTAGCCAGTACCTGTCGGAATGACACGGTATCGAGCGAGCGGCAGCACAGGGACAAAAAAGAACACTAGGTAGTACGTCGCCATATACGAACCGTCAGAAGGATTCTTGTCGGTATTTCCGTACAGCGCGACGCCGAATCCGTTGATCGTGTAAAGCGATGGAGCGGACTTGATTGGCTCGAGATCACCCAAACTCCTATGGTTGCCCTCGACAATGGTGAGGTTCTCCCGAAGCTTGCGCTTCAACTTGTCGTCATTTGCTAATTCAACGGCAGCCTGCAGTAATCGAATGCAGGGTTCCCATTTGGATGTCTGATTGCCGTAAACGACTGCGCAATGCATGAGCGTCGCTGCCAGCAAGTCACGAGCCTCGAGATAGGTTGGCGACGTTGTCTTTATTGGCGCTGTCTTAAGAAGAGCTTTCCCCTCTTCCAGGAGTCTTTGGCCTTCGTGCTGCGCTAGCGATGGGTTTCGATCTGCGCTCTTGGAAATCTCGTCGCACAGTAATCGGATTGGGTCCATTGCGGACGCTTCCTCGCGCCGCTGTGAGATGTCTCCTAGAGTCTTCGCATCCTCCTGAACGCGGTCAAGAACGTCAGGAACCTCAGAGAACAATTCTTTGAGCATTTGTGTCAAGCGCAAAGACTCTCGGAGGTGGTCGTGGTTATTGAAGAGGTCAATTGCCAAACTACGAACCTTGTATGCAACGTTCTTGCTGCTATCGTGATCCAGGCCCCTAGCCTTGAAACTCAGCTGCAGTGGCTGTGCAACTTTGTTCCAATTGCGCAGTACATTTTCCAGGCGATCGACTATTGTCTTTACTGCAGTCTCTCCGGCCTTGGCGCTTTCACGGGCTGCGGCGATTAGCTTTTCAGCGTTCTCTGCCTCCCGTCTGAAGAATTGCTGTGTCTCAACCGCGTAGCTATCGACAAGCTCATCGACCAGTTCAGGTGCATGCACAGTGCCGTTCGACGTGGTGCTATTCACCAGTAGAGTCATTGCTCTGATCAACTCATTTGGTGGGAGTCGGTTCAGCGCATCCTTGATGGCATTTCGGTAAATGCGCTTCCTAGCCGAAAGCTCTTCGGATACCTGGTCGGCGCCCTTTACCTCGGGGAAACCGGATACCGAGCGATCTTCGTTTATTGCCCTGAGAATGATCTCGGCGTCTAGTTCGTCGACCAAACGCGCGAGTTGCTCGGCAAACAGGGCCACATCACTTGCAAGGTGTTTTGAATCGACTGCCTCGAAGGCGGCCGCCAACAAATTGCAATGCGCGAGTGCGGGTATTCCTTCCCCGTTACGGACGGACATCGGATCGTCTGATAGTGACTGAATAAGCGTGGCGGCTCTGCGGGGGGATACGCCGGGCAGCCAAGCCAATTCAACGCCGAGGCGCGCTCGCGGGTTTGTTAAGTCTGATCTTGCCTTTTGACAGGTCGTGTGATCTGCGCTGAGAGCGGCATCGTCCGCCAATGCGACGATTCTCTTTCTATCTTCGCGCGGATTTGCTCCGAGCAAATAGAACGGATTGGAATGAAGCGCAGAATTGCGAAGGGTGGGGCGAACTGAACCCGACGCTTTATCCGACATCATCGCCCACCTTCAACGTCTATGACTGCTCTTGGGTTGAGAAAACTGCCATTCATGTTTTCTTTGCCTGAAAGTCAAATTGGAGTGCAACGGTCACCAACCTTGCGATAGCCTTCTTTGCAGTACCAGTTGGACCCGCTGATGAACGAGTTCGGGGGTGCTTTCACTTCATCGCAACTGTCACCAACCTTGCGATAGCCTTCTTTGCAGTACCAGTTGGAGCCACTGATGAATGAGTTCGGGGGTGCTTTCACTTCATCGCAATTGTCACCAACCTTGCGATAGCCTTCTTTGCAGTACCAGTTGGAGCCACTGATGAATGAGTTCGGGGGTGCTTTCACTTCATCGCAATTGTCACCAACCTTGCGATAGCCTTCTTTGCAGTACCAGTTGGAGCCACTGATGAATGAGTTCGGGGGTGCTTTCACTTCATCGCAATTGTCACCAACCTTGCGATAGCCTTCTTTGCAGTACCAGTTGGAGCCACTGATGAATGAGTTCGGGGGTGCTTTCACTTCATCGCAATTGTCACCAACCTTGCGATAACCTTCTTTGCAGTACCAGTTGGACCCACTGATGTAAGAGTTTGGTGGTGCACTGGATTCCCGTGAATTTGATGATGGACGTTGGTCCGAAATAGTCGGCGACGCTTGTTTCACTTCCGGCTGCACTAAAACCTCCGCGTGCTCTGACAGACGCTTTAAGAGATCGGTACTGGCCTTACCATCTACTGTGATCTTTTCATCGCGCTGAAACGCTGAAATTGCTGCCCGGGTCTGCGTGCCAAGGAATCCATTTTCCTCTCCGGCGTCGTAGCCGAATTTGTTCAGCATTCTTTGGATTGCTTGAACCGTGAAGTCTGGTTTCGCCACCGGAACGTCAGGAAGTCGATCAGCCGAACTGACTGGAGCTGACGCGCGAGCGAACCTCGCGCGGCCCTCCGCCTCTATCTCGGGTCGGTATTGCTCGACTTCGGACCGAGCGCTCTCCAAGGCGCCGCGCCTATACCTGAACTGTCCGCATCGGCTGTTGTAGTCCGCTACGAGCGCGTTAAATCTGTAGACATCAGTGTCGCTGTAGTTATCGATGACCACCTTGGCCGCATCCAGTCGAATGCTTTCCGCGGTGCAGTATCGCAACTGGGTCATCGTCAAGGTCAGAGCGTGGCCGGCCGGCGGGGACTCCTCCGCCGGTCGACTGGACCCCTGAACACTTGGCGATGGCGGCTGCCAGGTCGGCGGCGTTCCTGGAGCAGACTGGGACTCCAGAGCCGGTGTATAGGTCGCCGACTCGCTTGGGGTGCGCTTGTCCGAAAGCGAGGCCAGCCAGATCAACCCAATCACTACCGCGATGCCGGCAATCCACTTCCCGGTAGATCCACCTACGCCTGACTGCGGTGGCGATTGATAGGCAGGGCTCGGCTTCGGCGACGGTGACGAAGGTCGGGACGCGTTAGTGCGAGCGGCCTCACGGTCAGCGGCGTGAGGGATGGCGTCCGCATTTCTGCGGGCCTCCGATACGATGACGTCGACATCAGACACCAACGAAGACAGGCCCGCGAATCCTTTGGGGCCGTCATTGCGATCTTGATCTTCTGCGCCTCCTCCCATATTTCTCGCTCCTCACACGAAGCCTATGCGGCGCTGAGTTCCATCCTCACGCTCCCGCGCTGGCGTTGCAGCCATCGCAGCAAGCAGGCTCTCTTGATTCAGTTGTTCCCTACCAGCTCGCGCGGCCAGCCGCGCGCCTTCGCGCACGATGAAAGTCACATCGGACAGAGGCCGGCCCGCCATTTCCCGGGCAAAGGGCCGAGGGTCGACAGAATCATCTTTCGGCAATGTTGACAGGAGCTTCTCAAGCAGGGACAGCACCTCCATTTCATTTGCAAAGTCCACCTTGATGATGTGATCGAAGCGCCCTCGACGAAGGATTGCTGGATCAATCATCTCGATCCGATTAGTCATGGCAACGATTAAGACGTCGCTGATGGTGGCTTCAGGAATTCGCCTCAGAAACTCAGCGACTTCCTCAACGCGGTGGTGGCCACTACCCATCTCGCGGTCGGCGAGGAAGGCCTCCATCTCATCGATAATGAGGACTGAAGGTGCGTTCTGAATTGCCTTGTCAAAGATCTCTGCCACCTTCTTGCTGGTCTCGTGGATGTAGGGGCTAGCAACAGTAGATGCGTCAATCTGAAAGCTTGGCCACCCTAGAAAATCAACGAGACGGTCAATAGCAAATGTCTTCCCGCATCCAGGGGGGCCGTGCAAGACAACGGCAGAGGGGAACTCAATCCCGAGCGCCTTGTACCTGTCTCGATTTTGAACAATGTCGACAATGTGCTCGTTGAAGAACTCAGCAAGCTCGGGGCGTCCTGCAAGCTCGAAGACTGCAGGTTTATCCGTCTTGTGCGCAGGAATTGACGTTTGCTGTTCTGAGCGCCGAGCCAGACTCCCCTCGTTCTCTGCAGGAACGTTAGGCCGCTTGGTTGCTGGCACTACTTCGGCAACTTCAAATCCGGCAGCTTGGACAACGTCCTTCAAATGACCGGCGCCCAGCCAGCTCATCGTCTGACGTAGTCGCCTGAACGCCTTCGCTGATACCGGTGCCCCTCCCGTGAGCCAGTAGCCCAACACAATGTCATCATCGGTCCGTGATGAGATGCTATATGTGGGGAGAAGGCGGCTAATCTTCTCGACGTAGAGTGCATCCTGAAGCGGCGACTCCCCGTCGACATTTCGAGTGGCCTTGAAGGCCATTGCGAATGACAGCGCCTCCGCCTTGGTGTCCGGTGACTTTCCTTCGGTCACTGGGCACAACACTTGGGTGGCCCCACAGGAGATAGATCGCAGGCGGCGTTCGCCATAGGCGAAGGCTTCAAATTGGCCGTCCTGAGCGATCCCGGAGTCAACCCAACGCTTGGCCAGATCATCCAGTGCGACCAGTGCGCGACCTGCACCTTGCGTCTCCAAGATTTGCCAATTCGCCCCCTGAAATAGCGCCACTCGAGTTTTGGCACCGTCGGGCAGCCTGAAGCCAATTGGAAGCCACGAGTCAATCGCCATGACTTAGCTCCGCACTATGTTGGCGCCGGCCATCATTTCATCGTCACCGCCGGATCCGATGCGTATGGAATCCATTTGTGCCACGACGGCACGCAGCTTGTCGATGTCGTTGGCCTTGAGAGCCGCAGCCCCACCGTTGGAAAGCTGGGCGTGCTCCCTTGCGTCCGGAAAGAGGTGGGAGCCCTTCGAAAGCCATTTGAACCGGTCAATGACAAACCAGTCTTGCCGCCAAAGGATTATGAAGTTCTTGCCACGTAGGTCGTCTAGGTGGGCCTCGAAGTCGCCACTATTGTTGTCGATGGCGCGCTGGGCCGTCTTGGCCAAGTTGTCAAACGCGTTCGCCTCGGTTGACCGGGCGTGCTCTCGAACCAAGCGGTCGAAGAAATCAACTGTCTTATCCAGCTCCATCTGCCGGATTTCCTTGAGGTTATCCTTCCGGACAAGTGCGAGTAGCCGCTTGGCTTCCTGCACGTTATCCATAGCCTGTTTAGCGGTTTCAGGATCTGTTTCGCCAGTTTTGATGGACTCAGCCTGCTTTAGCTTTTCTCGCGCTTGCTGGAGCCGTGGATCATCGATCTTGGACTTCATTTCATCGAGCCGCTGAAGTGCACGCTCGGCCTGTTCTTCCACCAGCTTCGATGCTTGCGTGTAATCGATTTGACCGTCCTGACGCGAGTAGAAGTTGCGCCCACTGTGAAAGGAACCACCGATCGAGGGGACTGAGACCTCCATTACAATATTTCCCGAGTCCAAGACCTCGTATTCGCAGATCATTTCGGCGCCGGCGGCAATTACGCCGTCATCAAAATCGGAGCCCTTGATCTCGAACATGCCAATAAACCGGTTGTCATTGATCGGATCAGAGATTTCTCCCTCCCAGAGTTTGAACTTGATGGATCCGGTGCTACCAGCACGCAAAGACTCCTCAGTCTTGAATGTCTTCTTCCCCTTCTTGGGCAGTTGATCACCTTCGCGCACCAAGTAGTCCAGTACCGGGCGCCCACCGAGTTTGTCCCGAGCCTCGACACCTACTGAGTGCGAGGCAGGGATTGCGTCGATGCTGGCAGCCGTCCTGGAGATGACAATTTTGTCTTCCTTCAGAGAGACCGGGCCGCCCTTGGAGTCGAAGACAAAGATTTTGAAGGTGTTCTCGCCGGGTTTCGCTAGGCTCAACTCGACTGCTGCCCCGTCCTTCAGCGCCAGCCGCCCAGATGACCAACCGGTGTCTAAGCTGTCGATCTGAAATTCGGTTCCGGCCGCAGCCTTGCCGCCAACCTTGGCCACGATCTTGGCCTTGGAATCGGGTGTACGGGCAATGAAGGTGAACGAAAGATCAAGGAAGCCACCGGTGCTTAAGGCTCCGCGCGTGCTCTTGCGCCCTCGGCTCTGAGACTTCCAGTCAATCGACTCCGCAAAAACAGCGGCACCTTCCGCAACTGCAGTCATTGGGTTTACATCGGTTGAAGGGGCAATGCCGATCTCAAAGGCAACTTTGTCCCTGAGCGGCTTGTACTGCGTCGGTCCGCCGATGAAGACGACACGCTCAACATCATGGGCGCTTAGGCCGGCCTTCTCCAATGTCTGCCTAGCAGATTGAATCGCTTCATCAACCTTGGGCGCGATAAGTTCGTCGAGTTGCTTGCGGCTGAACGGGATGTCGACGTAGATCTCCGCGCCAGACTGATCAGTGACACCAAGATCAGATTCAGTCAGGCTGATGACCGACTCTTCCTTCGCAGACAATTCAATCTTGGCCTTCTCCGCCGCCCACAAACACATCCGAAGCAAGGACTTGTACTTGCTATTGGCGATGAAGTCGTCGGGCAGGTCGAAGTGCGATAGGAGCCACGGCTTGACGACGTTGTCGAGGATGGAACGGTCAAAGTCTGTCCCGCCGCACATGGCGACGCCGCCGTGAGCAAGGAGGCTGACCCGTCCGCTGATACTTTCGGCAATCGCAATGTCTAGGGTTCCTCCTCCAAGGTCAAAGACAAGAAACACGCCGTCGCCCTTACGCAGCTTCATGACGCACATGACGGCAGCGACAGGTTCCTGCATCAGCGCGACGCTGCCAAGTCCAGCCATCTCAGCTGCAGCCAGGGTGGCGTCCTTCTGCATCTGATTGAACGCCGCTGGGACGGTAATCACAGTGCCCGTCGCTCCGCTGTTGCGAATCTCTTCGGGGAGATAGCCGAAGCACAGCTTCAGAATCTCCGAGGAACATTCTTCAGGTGTCATTGTGATGTTCACCGCGCCGAGCTTTACCGGCGTGCTCGTGCCCATCATCCGTTTGAACTTCGTCGCCGCGTTGTCGGGGTTTTTTGCGGCGCTGTCATAGGCCCGCTTCCCCAGGTACTTGTTACCGCGCCTATCGATGAAGATGGCGGACGGGGTTACGTCGTTTTGGTCGGGACTTTTGTACAGCCGGACCGTTTCTCCATCGTAGGAGCATATAGCACTGTTGGTGGTGCCGAGGTCGATACCGATGTAGTTCACGCCGCCACCTTCCGAAGCATCACCGTGCCTTGCTTGCGTAGACCTTCCGCTCCCATAATGATTGGCTCGACCATCTGGTCGACCAACAGAATGTCGTCTGGTCCGAAGTCACCAATGTTGATTGCCGATGCAGCCATCCCGGGTTCGAACGGTTGGCCCTCGACGTTGACGATCTTCATGCCGTTGGCCTCAAGACTGTCCTCCAGCTTCTTTTGAAAGTAGCGAAGTTGATTGACGTATCGGGACGCTTCGCCGGCGTCAAGTTTGCTGACAAGCCGCCCAAAAAGACGTGCAAAACGCCAGCTTTCTACCGCCATATCGATTAGCGAGCGCTCAAGTTGTTCGCATTCTGTACTTTGCTCCGCTGTCATTTGCCCTCCCCTAAATCTGCCGCTCCCTTCACAAATCGATCTCTGATCGATTGATCGGTGTGTTATCGGCGCCGGATATTGTTACAAAGGTTAGGCGCAAACTCCATCCTTAGCACCGCCTGCCAGTATCCGACTTCGTCCGGTCCTTAAGCTTCGCCGTTTGAACCGTTTGCAATTGCATGTTGCTCGGCGTATCGGCGCACGAGCGCAAGCTCGCCATCCTTGCCCTCCGCGTGCCGCTGCTAACCATCGACGACTTTTGGAACATCAAACCCATGCCCACCCTCCGACGAGAACCAGGGCGACCTCATCGCCTCACGCTACGAGACCGCGGGCACGATCGGCATGCGGAACCTCGACTTAACCGAGTGGGACCAGGCGTTCCCCGCCAACCGGCTGCTGACCTCGGCTACGCTCGACCCGCTGCGTCACAACGCCTTCTGGCTGGTGCTTGAGCGCGTGTCGTACCGTGCACCCAAGCTCCGTGGCCCCGCAACAAGTCGGCCGTTGCAAAAAGCGTCAAACAACACGCACTGAGGCTTCTACGTACCGTGCCGCGGAGACATTCCGAAATCGACCAACCGCGGCGGGCAGTGGTGCGAGTCCGGTGTGCGCAACTTGCTAGGGCGCCTTGGACGTGTCTCATCCTAGCCCGGCCCGATGAGTGCGCTGCTACTACAATCACCGCTCGCGGATCGACAACATGGCAAACGACGAACTTCGGACAAAGGTCGCTGACTGGCTGGAGAAGTCTGGGTATCCGCTTGAGATGTTCGTGGCAGATCAGTTTCGCCAAGCGGGCTTCACGGTGCTCCAGGGTAGCTACTATGAGGACTCCGACGCCCCTCGCGAGTCTGACGTGATAGCAACGAAACAGATCAATCTTGCAAAGACTGACGGAAATCTCGCGATGCGAGTTCACTTCGTGGCGGAGTGCAAGACTTCGCGCGAGAAACCGTGGGTAGTGTTCCTCGGAGACCCCGGCAGTTGGAGGCCCGTCAATACGCTGCATCGCGGTCCAGGCAATGTGCGGGGGCGAGCGGGCCGAATGCTGTTCACCAAAGAGGATGCGGCGCGGTTTCCATCCGTATTCCAAGTGTCGCCCGCGTATGGGGTCGTACAGACGCTGCGCGACAGTAAAGGTAGCGATCCGAGCTATACGGCGCTGATGCAGGCATGCAAAGCCGCCGTATGGGTCAGTCGCCAACAAAGCAGCGGGCTACTTACTCGCATGTACAACGACGCGGTACAGATGGCTTTTCCCATCGTCGTCATCGATGGCAGTCTGTTCTCCGCTCGCCTTGCGAACGGGCTAGTAGACGTATCCGAGGTTGCTATGCATCACGTACTGTTCGATCACCCGGACATCGGTGTGCGGACCACCGTGGCAGTGGTAACGAAACAGGCATTGCCCGACTACGTCAAACAACTTACACAGACTGTAGAGATGATGCGGGAATGGCTGAAGGCTAGTGCCAGCACGCTTTCTGGACTGTTCGAGACTCCAGAGTAGTGAGGGTATTTTCACGCGCACACCCGGCGAGAACGGCGGGCGGCTGTTCGCCGAAGTCGAGCGGCTCGAGCTTGAGGGAGTCGTCGGCAAGCAGGCCGACTCGCCCTACGTCGCCGGGCGCTCGCGGTTCTGGGTGAAGATAAACACGGCCATTGGGCGCGAGCGTGAGGCGAAGCGAATGGACCGTCGCTGAGACCGTCGAACTGATCAAGTAGGTAGAGTGCTGCCGCTGGCGGGTCCGCCCCGGCGTATCAATTCAGCAGAGGTTCCGCGATGGCGACGTGGCTCGTCGAGCTAAAGGGTGAGCGTGCTGATCTAGAGGATTTCCCCGAATGGTTTCCAGATGGAGAGCCCAGGGTTCTTCGAGAGGGCGATACGTACTACCTCACCGGGTCAGCATTTGAATGCATCGACCAGGCGTCAGAGGCTCACGACTTAGCAATAGGTCTGATTGACGAGCTGTTCGCGATTGGCTCGCTCATGTGGCCTTCGTTGAGGAAGCCCTCCATCGGCAGCTTGGTGCGTGAGGATGAAAGCGGCAGGAAGAACTACCACGTGATGCAGACGGAAGGCATCGAGGCACGATCCAAAGTGAGTGCCGCACTCGTGAGCGTAGACGGGCAGTCGCCTCAGCCGGTTCTTCCGACGTCAGCCCAAGTACTTCTGAGCAAGAGTCGCAGTGATCGACACCTGCAAGCCTGCATTGTTGTGGGCTGACCGGCCGCGTTCGTGGCCGCGCTTGTATCGCGTTCTTGAAGAGATTGAAGCTCACCTGGGCAAGAACGCCGACCATGCTGGTCTGTGTTCGGATGGCGAGCGCTCGCGTTTCAGAAGAAGCACCCAGGTTCCCGAGGTGGCGGGAAAGGACGCGCGTCATCGCGTCGGGCTATTTCAGCCGCCCGCTAACCCGTTGACGCTTCAGGAAGCGGAAGCGTTCATCGGCCGACTGTTGACAGCAGTGTTAAAGAAATAGCATCAGCAGCCGGCCTCGTCGTTTCATCTACTTGCCGGACGGCTCTAGCGGGACCGCCACGCTCGTCGGACGATGTTTTACGGTAATTAAGAGACGGCACGCCGCCCCACCCTTTTGTGCGCCACCCGACGCAGCTCGCGGTCGAGCTGCTCGTGCTCGCCAAGGTGCGCACGCATCAGGCTCTTCCACAATCTGCCATGGTTGGGCGCGAAAAAGTGAAGCAGCTCATGAGCGATGACATAGTCCTGAAGCGCCTCACGCAGTCCTAGGAGCGAAACGTCGAAGGTCAGCCGTCCCGTGGTCGAGTACGAAGCCCATTTGGTCGACATTGGACGAACGGCAATTGAGGTCACGCGCGCGCCGAGCTTCTCAGCCCAACGGTGTACGCGCTCTTTGAACTCCGCCTTGTCGTTGATCGCCGAGCTCATTTCGAGCCGGACGCCTTGTCCAAGTGGGAAAACAGTCCGTCCACGATTCGAGTCACTTGTTCTAGGTCGTCCTCTACCGCGAAGAGGGCGAAGGTCACGGCCTTCCGCAGTTCTCTAAGGTCGGCGTCAGTCTGGCGCCAATTCGGGTGTTCCACGAAGGCCTTCGCGACCTTCTCGCTCACGCCCTCAGCGTCTTTGACGCTAGCCTCCTGTAACAGGGTGAACACGAAAAACCGGAGTGAGTCGTAGCCTTTCTTGGCTTGCTCGGTCTTGCGCTGCTCGTTCCGCTTAATCTCGACAAACAACGCGTCGATCGCCGCCTGCGTCGATGTCTGCCTGTCCTCGTAGCCTTCCTGGACCTGCTTCGCCCGCTCAGCCATGGCGACCAGAAATGGGTCACCTGATTCTTCTTCCGCAGTCTTCTCAATGCTCTTGATCAGGTTGATGACCTTTGTGTCGTCGCCGCCGTGCTGCTGCTTGATCAGGTCGATGGTCTCTGCGTTGATGGCAATGAAATTAGTGACAGCGGCAATGGGACTTGAGGTGACATGCTTCTGCACCAGCTCGTTCGTCTTCCGCTGGAACGCCTTGTCCACGTACACCTGCTTCGTGTATGCCTTCGCCACGACCGCGTAGATGGAGGCGAGGCTGGTGTAGTCCTCGATATACGGTCGCAAAAACGCGTCCGGGGAGATGATCTCGTAGAGCATCTCCAGTTCCTTGAACTCCCTGAAGAACTCCTGGCGCCGCTCCTTGTCACGGAAGTGTTCGATCAGTTGGTCGACGTCTTTGTCGTTAAAGCCGTGCGTGACGAGCGTCAAGTACTGCTGAGCCTTCTGTTCCATCTTGTTCTTGAACAGGACCTTCAGTAGCCCCAAGTCCTTGACGATGGCGTTGATCTCGTCGCTGTCGAACGCCAGTGCCTTCTCCAGCTTGTCGAAGATCCCGACGAAATCGAGCACGAACCCGTGCGGCTTGCGTGTCTCGCGCCCTTCCCCATCGTCTATCTCATGGGGCCGGTTAACGCGCGCGATCGCCTGGAGCAGCGTGTGGTCCCGCATGGGCTTGTCCAGATACATCGCGTACAGCACGGGCGCGTCGTATCCGGTGAGCAACTTCTCAGTCACGATCAAAACCTTCGGTAATTTGCCTGGCTTGGCGAAGTCCTTGCGGATCTGCTTCTCTTTCTGCTCATCGATGTGGTGCGCCTTGAGCTCCGCCGTGTCGTTGTTGTTGCCGGTGTAGACGACCTCGGAGTACTCCGAGGGCAAATACCTGTCGAGCGCAGCCTTGTACTTTGCACAAGCCGGTCGGTCCACACCCACGAGGAAGGCCTTGTAGCCCAACGGCTCGACGTTCTTCACATAGTGCTCTGCGACATATCTCGCGACTCGCTCCACGCGCTCGTCGCCCTTCAGGAAGTTCTTGAGATTCACCGCGCGGTCGAGGATCTTGTTCAGCTCTTCGATGTCGGTGATCCCTTCGGTCTCAGCGACAGACCAGAACTCCTTCTCCATCAGCTCCGGGCTGGCGAGCATCTCATTAGGGGCGAGGTTGTAGTACAAGGGCAGCGTCGTGCCGTCTTCGATGCTCTCGCTGATCGAGTACTTGTGCGTGTACCCGTCCGAGTCGGCAGTACCGAAGGTTTTGAAGGTGCCCTTCCCGTACGTGGTCTTGTCGACTGGCGTACCGGTGAAGCCGATGAAAACAGCGTTCGGGATGCCTGCCATCAAATAATTGCCGAGGTCACCGCCGGTAGTGCGATGGGCTTCGTCGATCATCACAAAGATATTCGACCGCTTATTGAGGTTCGCGGGCATGTCGCGGAACTTGTGGATCGTCGAGACGACAATGCCGCGGTAGTCGTCCTTCAGCAGCTTGTTCAGCTCGTTGATGCTGTTCGCGTGCCGCACGTTGTTCAGACCGAGCGCCACCAGATTGCGGAGCATCTGGTCTTCCAGTTCGTTCCGGTCGATTAAGACCAATAACGTCGGCTTATCGGCACTCGCGGCTTTGAACAGCAGCTCGGCGGCTTTGATCATGGTGAAGGTCTTGCCGCTCCCCTGGGTGTGCCATACCAGCCCTCGGCGCCATTCGGGTTTGGACGTGGCATTGAGGCAACGGTCGACCACTCGTTCCACCGCAGTCGCTTGGTGCTGGCGAAGGATGAATTTCTGAAGCTCCTCGTCTTTCTCGGCGAAGAGGATGTAGTCCTTCAACAGACTAAGCACATGGTTGCGGTCACAGAAGGTCTTTACCTTCGCCTCAAGGTTCCCCTTCTGCTCTTGCTTCCAGCTGAAGATATTGCGTCGGATCAGATTCCATGTGACTCCGTAAGAAAACCCGATCGCCTCCGTCGCTGTGAAGAGCATTTGAGGTACGAACATTTCAGGGGTCTCCGCTTGGTAGCGGCGCACCTGATCAACGCCCAGGGCGATGGCCTCATCCTTGGTCGCGTTCTTGCATTCGATCACGAGAATTGGGATGCCATTGATCAGGAAAACGACATCCTCGCGCGTGCCGTACTTGCCGTTGTGGCAGTAGAACTCTTCTGTCACCTCGAAGACGTTGTTGGTGGGATTTTCGTAATCGATTAGTACGAGGTTCAGCTCGCGCGCTTCCTCCTTGTCATAGAAGGTCTTCGCGTTGCGCAGGTAGGCAAGGAAATCGCGGTTGCCAGCGATGTCTGCGCGAAGTCGCTGGAAATCACCGACCAGCGCGCCCGGACCCTCGGCGTACTTCGGATTTAGTTTTCGTGCCTGCTCATCGAGGAGGTCATCGAAGTAGGCCGACGCTTGCGCGGCTTGTTCTGCCGGGGTGGCCTTAGAGTGATCGAACCTTCGGCGCTTCTCTGCTTCGCCTCGCGGCACGCACGTCCAGCCGATCTCCTGCGCGTAGGCGAGGATGCGAGCCTGAACGGTTTTGTGCTCGCCGGGCGTGGCGGCCATTTACGCTGCCACAGGTTCCGGCTCAGATTTTTCGAGAGCCGAAAGATCGAGATTGTTGACGCGGATCTTTCCAGTCATTAGCTGATGGAGGAGCGTGCGGAAGAGGTCGGCCAATGCCTCACGGGTTCGTGCATGGACGGCGCTCTTCGCTTCGAGAGCACTGAAAATCGCAAGAATCTCGTCCTGGATCTTGACGTCTGGAGGCAGTGGTATTAGCAATCGACCTACGTCACCTTGATTCACACTCGACTGCGCCACCGCGCGCTTAGCCATCGCGATAATCTGAGACTTACAAACAGTGCAATTTAGTACGCGGAATGCAAACGCTGAGCGAAGCCGCTCCTCATCGACACGAAACCGCATCATGTTTGATTCAAAGACCATGGGTTCTTCAATGTCGCCGATAAGAGCCGCCTTCCCCAGATGAGACAGACTGTTCACGCGGTTGAGAACGATGTCGTCCTTCGTCAGACCGAAACGCTCGCAATCTGCTTTCCCGACGTCCACGCGGTTGCTGGCGCTGGTGACGATGTCACCTTCATTGCTGAAGTCGTCGATCCGAAGAATCAGGGTCCCTTGGCCGTAATCGGATTGAGGACGATAGAGACCATTTGTCGGCTGACGTGAAAATAGCGATCCCAGCGGCACTACCTTCCAACTCTTCGGGATTGGCCCGATCGCGGTCTTCTTCTGGGGCTCCGCCCGGGTTCCTTCGGTTACGAACTTGTGCATGAGGGCCTTTTTCAATTCGGCGACGACGGCGATCAACCGTTCCTGCCGATCGGTCGCCCGCTGCACCGCTGACAGCACTGCTGCAATTTGACGCTGTTCGTCGAGCGGCGGCGTTGGAATCGCCAAACCGGCGATGTCACTGGTCAGGAGCGATTTAGTGCCATGCGCCGCGCGCGCCGTCATCCGTTGAAGGTCCCGCACTTTCGACTTGAGGGCGTACAGAAGGAACTCGCCGTCAATGCTCGGACTCGGTAGAAGTGCCTTGAGGTCTTGGTTGAAGGAGACGGGCCGTGTCGCTAGCGCTACTGGGACGTCACGCGCGAGTATCATCCCGCGAATTACGATGAGGATTGCTCCGGTAGGCACGAGGCGGCTGCCGACTTCAAGCCCAGCCTCTGTCAGTCGCTCAGACGAATCACCGAGTCGGTCGGCCTTCATGTCCTTACAAGTAATCCACGGGATTTGACCGCCCCAATATCGGGGGTCATCTCGCGGCGGCGTGCCGCCACTGACAAGTGCGACAAGCTCTCCGACGGCTGTGCTACTCCACTGCATTACGCAGTGCCAGATTTCAGCAGAGTTCGCAGCGCTGCGTTCCTTTTCGCAGCCTCGGCGTCGAGTGCTTCCAGTTCCTTAAGAATGGCGGCCGTGGCCCGGTGCACCTCAGCGTCGTCGACGTGAATGTAGCGGGATGGGGAAATGCTGTAATCCTCATTCGCAATCTCCCCGCGTGTGATGATCTTGGCTAATTTTTCTTCTTCGTGCCACGTGCTGAACGCGGTCGCAATCCGCTTAATGCCTGCGGCCGGGATAAAGTTCTTTGGATCGCCCTTTTCCACTACCTGACTTGCATTGACGAGGAAGAGCTTGTCGCGACGGTCCCTGGGCTTTTTCTTGTTCAGGAACAGGATGACGCCAGGCGAAGGAGTGTTGTAGAACAGATTGTCAGGAAGGTAGATCACACCCTCTATCAAGTCTTGCTCTATGAACCACTGACGGACAGCCCTCTCCTTGTTTTTGTTAGCGGTGCCGCTGCCGCGGGAGGCGGCGCCGGTATCGAGCACGATGGCGGCGCGGCCACCAGCGTTCAGAGAGGACAGTATGTGCTGCACCCAGCCCCAGTCGGCCGACTGCGCGCCAGGAAAGCCCGCTCCCTGCGGGAAGCGGCCTAGCTCGTCAGCGTCGTAGTCCTCTTCCTTGAACCAATCCTGGTTCCACATGGGATTCGAGACCACGTGGTCGAATGTCTGCAGCCGGTTGCGAACACGAAATTTAGGATTCTTGAACGTGTCGCCAATCTCGATCGTACCTTCCATGTCGTGAATGATCATGTTCATATTCGCCATAGCCCAAGTGGTGGCGATGTACTCCTGCCCATGCATCTTCAGCGGCGCGTATTTGGTCTTGTTGCGCGCCTTCATCTTTGCATCCAGCACATGCTCGCAGGCGATGAGAAGCCCAGCAGATCCGCAACACGGGTCATAAACGCTCGCACCGGGCTCTGGGTCCATGATCAGCGCCATGATCTGGGCGACCTCAGGGGGCGTGAAAAACTCGCCGGCGGATTGGCCGCTTCCTTCGGCGAACTTGCGGATGAGGTACTCGTAGCTTCGGCCAATGATGTCTGGCTCGACGTCCTTGAGCCCCAGGCTCTTCTCACTGGTCCGCTCGATTAAGTTGGAGAGGCGGTCGTCATCGATATCACGCTGGCCGTGGGTCGTGGCGTTGAAGTCCATCCGGTCAATGATGCCTTCGAGCCCGGGGTTCGCCTTCGCGATGCTATGCAGGTGGGTCGTCAGGCTCTCGCCTATCTTGCCGGTGAGCTTGCGGATGACGGACCAGACGGGCTCATCTGGGTCTTGGGGCTTGAGCGGAAGGTAGAAGCGGACGAGCTTGTGGTCTCGTTCGACGAGCTTGAATGCCTTAGCGCGTGAGCCGACTTCTTGCGCAATGCGGTTCAGCTCGTCATCGAAGACGTCGCAAAGCCGTTTGGTGAAGATCAGTGGAAGGATAAAGTCCTTAAACTTTGGAGCTTCCTGTGCGCCACGGATGCTGCACGCAGCATTCCAAATCCAAGACTCAAGAGATTTGTTGTCAGTGTTGTTCATTGGCCTCCGCGCCTCGGCGTTTCTCTCGATGCCGCCTTCCTTCCGATCGCGCAAATCATAGCGTCTTGCCAGACGCTGGTGCGCGCGGTCTCGCCCCTCTGTCCAGGGATCAGTCGACCAGCCTGAGCTTCGGAGCACCAGGCGGCGGGATGTCGGCCGCCGCGTGCTTGAGCGCTTCGATCAGATGTGGAACCTGCTCGACCGGCAAGATGAAAATCTTGTCCGCCACCGCTTCGGTGAGCGGTTGGTCCCGGTCCTCGAGGTAATGTGGTTGGAACAAGACGACGCGGTGATCCGGCAAGGGACCTATCTGCCAGCCTGCCATTGGGTACATGCGATCACCGGCTTCAATTCGCTTGATCATGTTCTACCCTCCCGATAACGACGGCATTCGGCCCGCTCCTCGCGGTCCTTTATCTTCGCCGCCGCAATCGTCTGCCATTGCATGTTCGTGTGATGATCTGCGCCACGGGCGCACAGCGGATTGATGTGATCGACCACGTAGCCTGGGCACGCGCCCCGACTCTTCCCCGTGGCAGGGCAAGGATGCAGTCTCTTGAAGGCAGCAAGCTGGCGATGATCGCGAGGCATTTTCGCCTCGCTGCCGGTCGAGACAAAGCCGGCTATCGCAAGAAATACGGTAGCGAAACGCAGTAACGACACGTGCCCTCCCCCATCCCGAGGGAGTCTACGCCAGCCACCGGCCGCGTTGAATCCGTTCGTATCGACTGCCTTGGAAGGCCCTAGACCGGGAATATGTTGTCGTTGACCGCGAATGCCAAGCTCAGGGACGTTCGCACCAGACGCTTATAGTCTACGAGCGACCTGGACGCTGAGAACCCGTCGGCGGCCAGTCGTTTGATGTTTCGGGTCGCCGGGTGACGATTTACTATCGGAACGAACCTCGCAATCGGCGTCAGTCGGCATGCTTCAATACGTCGCCGTCAATGACTTGGCAAGGACGTCGTGCCCCGCTTTAGTTGCCAAATCACCCGCTGAATTCCCAGCGGCATCCAGGATGCTGAGGTCCGCACGATAAGCAATCAAGGTCTCGCACGCAACGCGATCTCCCAAAATTGCAGCCATGTGTAGAAGTGTTCGTCCAAACCCGTTCTGCACATTGATCGCCACCCTTGGGGCCGTCGACAGCCTGCTGATGCAACTTGCCAGCTGGCCCGCAGCGAGCAGGTCATGGTCGTAAAACTGGTCAAACGCAACCTTGTTCCAATAGGGCTCCATCAATTTCCAGGCGTGCTGACGCCGTGCTGCACTATCTCGTACTGCTTGCTCGCGCTCCAGGGCAGCTGCCGTCGCCCGGGCTTGTTCCTCATCTAGCGCGAGCAGGCGCCGGCGCTCTTCCTCGATCAACTCGGGGACGCGCCGCTTTATGTAAATGAGCTTTTGCTGGGTCTCGTCGCCGTTTGACTCGACGAATGCCTTCGTCCACAAAGCCTTTTTGGGTTTTCCACTTTCGAGTTCGATAGTGACTAGCTCGTACGCTCGCTCCTCCAACTGCTCAGCGGTCACGTTACCTCCCTGAAAAGTGGCTGATGGTTCCACTCGCGGCTCAGTTTTTGGCCTTTCTCCGACGACTGAATTAGTTGTATTGTTCCGAGCGGTAACAGTTTCGACGCTCGGCAAGTCCGCCGGTCTGCGCTCGGCGACGCGCGCAGTCAAGGAAGGCGACGTCGATCTAGCAGGCACATCCACAGACGCAGCAGTGTTTACTGCCACAGCGCTATTAGGTTGAGCGCTGCGCCGCCGAAGAAGCCTGGCCGTTAGCGATTCAGCCACAATAAACCAGAGCCCCGCCACGACTACGGACATGAGGCAAATTGCCGCATGCGCTTCGAGCAAGTTCATTCCTTGCTGCAGAGAAATGTCTTCGCGGCTCGATTCTAGGAACAGCTGCTTACCAAGAATGCTCGCTATGAAATGGGTTACCGCCCAAAAGATCCACCACGTCAACAAAAGCGCCGAGCCGCGCTCAGTTTTCCAGCCTTCGGGCACGCGGTAGTCCGAGCCGCCTGCCTTGTAGATCTCATTAACAACTTGGTAAGGCTTGAACAGGTTGAGAAATGGAAAGATCCAACCCGCCACGGCCCACTTCTCTTGCGTGAACCCTGTGGCGCCTAATTCAACCCGCGCGAACTCGTAGCAGGCCCTTAGCCATCTCACCAGCCCCACGCCAACCGCAACAAGCGTCAAAACGAGGCCCTTGGAAAATTGCTCCCAGGTTTCTAGGCTATGAACCAGTTCCGGAGTGGCAGCTAATTCACCACGCTGCAGCGCTTGAAATACGCCAATCGTGCCAAAGTCATGGAGTCCTATGACCGTAGTCAATAACGCATCCAACGCGAGAAGGATGAAGAACTGCGATTTTGTACGTTCCAGAGCGGATTGATCCACACGTGGGGTCCCGAAACACCGTGCTTAAGACTAGCTTGTCCTAGCCTTCCCGATCTCCTGAACGGCGACGAACGGCGGACATCGAAAGATTCAAAAAGTTTTTGGACCGGGCATTCGACCTGCGCATGGGATACCTAACGTATCCATCTCGGCGAAAGCGGTGGCCTACAAGATGGGATCACGTTCGAATTGAGGCCTCGCTAACAGAGCCCATTGGCTTATGGGAAAGTCAAGTCATCCAGCTGGGGGATGTCGGCGCGCGTTATAGCGGTCAAGCTATCGATCGAAATGTCACTTGACGCAGCCAACCGAGTTGCCTGCTTGTTGATCGACACCTCGAAGATGTTCCGAGCCAATCGAGCGTTTCCGAAATTATCCTGTCGGCCCTCATAGAGACTCGCGAATACGCCAGCGAGCTGGCTGCGGGCAAGATCGTCGACTTGGTAACTCGATTGTTGACAAAACCTCGTGAATATTTCGACTAGTCGGTCGGGCGAGTAATCATCAAAGATGATTCGTCTGTTAAAGCGGGAAGCAAGACCGGGATTCGCATTCAAGAACGCATGCATCTTGTCGGTGTACCCAGCCACGATCACCACGAAGTCGTCCCGCCTGTCCTCCATCAGCTTCAGCAAAATGTCTATCGCCTCTTGCCCGTAGGAATCTTGGCCAGAGGACGCCACGAGCGAGTACGCTTCATCGATGAAGAGCACCCCGCCTGCCGCTCGATCAGCGAGCTCCTTTACCTTCAGCGCGGTTTGACCAACATATCCGGCCACCAAGCCGCTGCGATCAGTTTCGATCACGTGTCCCTTACTGAGCACGCCGAGTGCGCTGTAGAGCTGCGCGATCAGACGCGCGACCGTCGTCTTGCCGGTACCGGGGCGACCTAAAAAGACGAGGTGGCGCGAAACCACCGGTGACGCCAGACCCTTGGACTTGCGTAGCGCCTGAATCTTTAAGAAGCTGACAAGTTCCGTCACTTCCCGCTTGACGGTCTCGAGGCCGATAAGGGCGTTCAGCTCGGCCAACAGAGCGTCGACGTGATTAGGCTGCGACGCTGCAACCTGGATCGGCGTCGATTCGATCTCCTTTTCCTTATCAAGCGCATGAATGTTCTGCTCCTTCACAACCGGCGTGGAAGCGGCTGTACTTTTTTCAGCTCCCGCCTTAAGACGTATGGGTTCGCGGCCCGCATCGTCGAACAACATCGACTTGAAACGCAACAAAGCTTGGTGTTCGTCTTCCGTCACAAGACCGTCCGCCTTACAAATAGCGTTTGCCAAGCGGAACATCATGGTCACGGCGATATTTCGCGTAGTCGTGCCGCGTACCGCGTCATAGTCTCTCAAGTACGCCAATAGTTTCAGTGGTTCATGCGACAGCTCAGTCGCCGCAGGCTTCCCCATTGCGTCAACAACCCACCCTCGTATAACAGCCTGTGTTGGATAGCCCAGGCTCCTCATACCTTGGAAGATCTGCCCCAGCACCGACGCCGCCACATCGATTTCCTGCTGTGCCACGCGGCCGTCGATCTGCGCGCAGAACACCACGGTCCAAAGGAGCGCGTCGAACGCCAGCCTCTCGCCATTTATTCTGTGCCCCGACGCCTCCGCGGCTTCACAGACTTCGGCCAATGGACCGCCCAGTTCCTTGAGGCACTGGATGATGTTCCAACGGATTTCCGAATACCCTACAGCGTGCGGTCCCATCACTCCTCCCGGATCAATGAGATTTTGGCGAAAAATCTAGCGGCGTCGGCATCTCAACTGCCAACTTGCCGAATGCGTCACATCTGGCAACAAAGCGCCCCCGGTTGCGCGCGACTATAGCCTCTCTTCCAGTACCCCCCAACCGCGCCGCGCCGCTGCCAGTTTTTCAGTCTTACCAGTCGCTGGCGGGCACTTACGAGCGGGGCTCCGCACGAATTACCCATTTGTTTCCGGTTCGGCTTGTAGGAAGCGAATTGGCACGCCGCGCATTAGCGCCCTCGCATTTGCCTCGCCGATAGGCAAGCGCAAACGTGCCGCGCAGTAGTCATTGCCAGGGCTCTGGCCGTCAATGATGAGCACGCCGAACTGCTTCTTGCCGAGCTTGCCATCTCGCCAAAAGGATAATGCGGCGGCATGGGGAGTCGTCCCCTGCCTCTCGGCCTCCGTGTAGTCGTCCTCGAACAGCTCATCGTCTGCAAGCCACTCGCGCAACCTGTCACCGGCTGATTGCACATTCTCGTCGCCCTCGTTAAGCCAGTCCTGCAGCACCTGGGATGTGACCAGCTCGGGATCGCCCTCCTCGTCGTCGATCGCCTCAAGATACACCTGCGCAACGACAAGATGCGCGCCCCAGAATTGCGCAGTTAGTTCTAGGATCTCCGCGATTGTTGGGTGGTCGGTGATTGTCAGGGCGATCCATTGGCCTCGAGACTGGGGCGCGCGCATACCGGCAACAGACAATTCCCCGGCCTCACTGACTTCAAACGTAATCGGCTCGGCTACGAATTGCTTCCACACCTCGTCGAGCTCGGCCTCCGTCGCAGTGTCTGGATCAAGGACGCCTCCGCGCCACCACGGAGGTATAGCGTTAAGGAATTCACGACGGCGCACGAGGAGCAGAAACGCTAAGCCGTCGCTCGCAGCCGCTCAATCGTAGCAACCGCGTCCGCGCGCTGTTCAGTAAGAAACCCGGCGGCGAACGAGTACGCGTCTTGCCAATTAGGGCGCGCGAGGCGGGTCATGGCCGCCTCCGCGGCCCCGTTACAGCGCGAGCCTCCCACCTCTTGAACGGACCGCATTGCTCCGTGGCGTGAAACTCGATGCCCTCGCAGGCCTCCCATTCGCCGTGGAACATCTCGCCGAGAGCGAAATCACGCCCACCCTGCAAGCCGCCCAAGCGAAGTCTCTCCACAAGTTCCTGCGCTTCGCCGCTCGACATGAAGGCTAGCCCGAGTAGGTCATCGTCCTCAGCGGCGCCAGCATGGTTGCGTAGGAAGGTCTCGAGGCCGCCATACCACTGTGTTTTGAGAGCCGGCTTCCTGATGACAATCGTCATGAACTCAATGGGGATTGCCATGAGCTACGCCTCGCTTTTGTAGCGAGTCGTGATCCGGAAGTCGAGATCGATCCCGTCGGCCTGGGATGTTGACATGCTGCTTCTCCTTGTTAGCGAGCTTCGCCAGATGGCCGGGGCTGCAAGTAGGAAATCACCCGGGCCCGTAGGTGGGCCAGACCGATGCACCAACAAAAAAACCCGCTCAGGCTTGCGCGCTAGAACGGGTCGATAGTGTCGTCCGCTTTAGCTGAATTTGTAACGCGCCCGCAAGCTGTCGCTCAAATCGGCGCCCGAAGAAGTGTACGCGTGGCCCGCAAGAAGTCAACCGGGGCGGCTACAGCTATAGTAGGGCGACGCTGCGCAAGACAGGTACTGGGAACTCCTCGCGTCCTGCCCGGAGTGAGCGAATAGCTCAACGCAGCGGCGATGGACAACGAATGGATGTCTCTTTGTTGTGGAAGATTTCGGAAAAATCGCCGATCGGTGGCTCAACCAAATTCAGGATGATCCATCGCGTCCGTTGCCGCAGGACATTGACCCTACTAGTTTTCCTATCGGAGGCGGCGAATTAGACGGTCAGCTCATCGACATTGCTCTCGAGAGCGATGCTCCAATCCTTGGCGTAGGTCACTCCCCCTCAGATGAGGACGTCGGCGCCGCTCGCAAAGCTTACCGCGAGGTGGGTATTGATGTGCTCGCGTTCTACAAGTCGTTCCGGTTTCGCGATCGCGCACCTTTTCGAGGTCACTGGGGAATCTTCCTTCTCGATGCCGGCGGCGCCGCTGTCGCTGCGGAATATGCCGCGATGAGGCCGGCGCTTCCGTTCGCGGAAGCTCGGAGGCTGGCTGTTGCCACGCTTCTGGCGCACGAGCGGTATCACTTCTGGATCGACGCCTGGGCGTTGGGACAGGAGATCCTACCCATGAGTACGCACCGCATCAAACGCTATGAGTATTACCTCGCTGAGAAGCGGCATAACTTTCTTACCGAATACGACATCGAGGAGAGTCTTGCCAACCACTACGCGTTCCGGCAGCTCAGAAACCTAAAGTTGAGTGATGGCTCGACGGCTGGATCCATAGTCCGTACTTTTTTCACCAGCTGCCCCGAGCCATATTCGGACTTTTCTTATGCGCCCCGAGCACGGGCGCGCCGGGAGGGCGAACTTGCTACGGCCGTTGCAAGCGGCATTAGCACAGCGGTGGCCGGGCTAGCGCTTCGGATAGGTGATTTGCCGGAGATCGGCATTGCTAGCCCGGGTATCCGCCCCGCACCTTCAACGCATCCGATCGTGAATCGCCAGAGCTGTCCTATCTATGACGTGTGGGTCATCGGTTATGCAGCAAGAGTTCAGCCGTTCCTACGCCCACCCCTTAAGGAGTTCCGCGGCTTTATCGAAGGTTATCTCGATGGAAAGAAAGAACCGCGTACAGACCACGAGTACTATCGAATCGATAATGGCGAGAAGGTGAAATTTCCCAACCCGCATGACAAAGAGGTCCGGGACCACGAGCTAAAAGGAACACTCCGCAGCGCCGGCATGAGGTATCCGGAGTTTCTCCAAGCACGGATTGCCACTCAGTACTGGAAAAAGAATTGCCCGCGTCATCCACCCAAACCCCCAATTGGAAACTGAGGGCGATAAAAAAATACTTTGACGAGTTCCCGGCGCAAAAACTAGAAGTCGTATTGCCGCACATCCAAAAAAGAAAAAAACGCAAATAAGAAACTTAGAACCGGACCGGCTCACAAGAGGTGGTCATGGGTTCCCTTTGAGCCGGATCGAAAGGGCGGGTCTACGGGGGGGGGTACTCTCCTGGACTAAAAAAACGAAGACCCCGGGGCGGGCCTTGCAATGCGCTGCCGAGAACCGAGCTACCCGAACGTCGTGCTCCAGTCGAGGGGGAATCACTCTCGCTGATGGCCGGCGGTCGAGACTTCAGCTGGCGCCACCGCTACGATGCTCCGAACCGCTCCTACACCGGAGCCGACCTGCCTGGCGATGGCGATCTTGGCCCTTCCCGAGCCGTCTCAGCGCCCGCACCTTCGCTTCTAGGCCCGGCGCGACCTTCGGCCCGCCCAGCCCGCTTGCCGGCTGGCCTGGCGCTTCGGTGCCCTCTGAACCACCGGTGGTAAATGGCTCAAGCAAACGCCGAGGCGCGACTGGGAAATGCGGCGCGGTCTTCACTGGCGCCTTCACGACGCTCAGCCACCCCGTGCCTCGGGAGTACGGTAAACAGAAACAACGACCTACGGAGCTGTAGGTGCACCGGCCCGCGGATTGCATGTCCGAGCACGGTGCGCCTGAGGCCAAAGAGGTAGCCGGTTGTGCCGGTGAACTACGTAGAAAATAACAACGTCGCCGGCACCTCTTGCCCCCGAGGCTCCCGCCCCTCTGAAACCAGCCGTTTTCTCGGTTAATCACGCCCTGGTTGCTTCGCTATTAACACGACCATAGCTCTCTGCATTCCGCCAGTTACGGCAACCGCCGCGCGTTAGCTGCAATTTTCGACAAGTTGGTCTGCGCCGCTAGGTCCGCGGCTTCTTCGCGCCGGACGCTGCTGTGGAGCTCGAAACTTGTCGCCGATGACAACTTCGGCTCTGCGCAAGGTGATGACCACCGTGATTTGCATTGCCCCAGAGCGATACTCCGGCCCCGCCACACATAGTGATAGGACGGTGTTTTCACTGCAATGTCCGCGTCGGACGAACGCACCATTGCTTCGTGACTTCAATCAGGTACGGCACCAGATTTTTCAGCAGAGCACCTGGTGGCGACTGATCATGAACCCTGGCGGGATACCGGGCGCGGCCGTAGTTCTCATCTATTGCGAATGCGGAAGGGCGACTCGCCACGGCTACATCGGCCCTCGACGTGCTACGTCCATGCGGTGAGTGGGTTCGGTTCGGCTTCGAGCGCTGCTAGGCACCGCCGGAGGGCGCCCCAGGCTTGGAAATTCGAGCGTGTCCTTTTCCTTCATCGACACCCCGGTGGCGGCTCTGGGCGGCTCTCGTGCCGGCCCGTGGCACTGCGTTGCCCCCCCCCGCGGCGGATCGATCACCGGGATTAAAAAAGAGGGCCCGGCTCGAGCCCCACTCCGGGCTCGAGTCTCGGGACGCCGTAAGCGAGCCCACCGGGGCGAATCCTAGAATCCCGCCGGTGGGGGGCGGGTGGTTCTGGGCGGCTCTAGGTCAATCCTTTGCCACGCCACCCACACCCCTATAGGGTGGTGTGGGTGGGTGTGGCGAAGAAAGGCTTTGCACTTCTCCACGCGGCCCCACGTGTGGGTGAATGTGGGAGTCGTCTCACTGCGAAGCGCTGTTCTTATTCAGCTTCGCCCACCAACTCGACGGCCCCTTCCACGATCTTCAACCTCCCGGTCTGCTCGAGCGACTTGAACGCTCTGTGGCAAACCTCGCGCCGCCGATCCTCCTTGCCGGCGCCGTTGTCGAACGGCATCTGCGCGACCGCGGCCGAGATCACATCCTCCCTCCCGGGGAGCGACCCGTCCATGCGGTGCGCATCGAGGACCGCCTTCCATATTCGCTCCTCGTTCACGCCTAGCCTCGCCTGGCGCCCGCGTTTTGCGACTACGGGCCCGTACTCGACGATGCAGCTCGACACCGGGTCACCGTCGTCGTCTACTCCGAGCTGGACTGAGGCGAGCCTGAACCCGAACTTACAGCCGTCGCCGCCGTCTTTCATCTTCGTCACTGTCGCTGTGCGGTTCTCGTCGTGCCTCGTGATCTCGACTTCGACATCCACCGCACCCAGGATCGCGCTCGACCCGCGAGCGCCGCTCTCTGGACGCTTCCCCGAGTGATGGATCAGGATCACCATCGCACCCGTCATCTCGTGCAGCAGGCGGCAGTTCGCGATCGCGACACCCATGTCCTTGGCGCTGTTCTCGTCAGCCCCGGCGGTGCCCCGCGCCAGAGTGTCGTAGATCAGCAAGTCGAGCCCGCCCATGTGAATGATCGCGTTGCCGAGGTCGATGACGTCCTGCCTCGTGATCAGGTTCGGGACCGCGGCGAGCACCTTGATCAATTCGCCGTCTGTGATGTTGTTGTGCACCCGGTATGCGGTGATACGGTTCTTGAATCCGGAGGCGCCCTCGGCCACGATGTAGCCGACGCGCCCGGGCGTGACCTTGCAACCGCACCACTCCTCGCCCCGCGCTATCGCCATCACCAAGTCGAGAGCGAAGAAGCTCTTACCGCTCCCTGGGGGGCCGTAGATCACGCCCAACTCTGCGCGCGGGATCACGCTCTTCACGATCCACTGCATCGGGGGGCCCGACGAGTACGCGTCGTCCCCGACGAACATGAAGCGCACGGCCTTGGACACGACGGTCTCGCCCGTGGGCGCGTCGCCGATCAGCACCGCCTCGTAGTCGTCGGCGGGGTCCTCGACCAACCCGAGGGCCGTGAGGAACTCATAGTCATGGCGCTCGTTGCAGTGGGCATGGAGGCACAAAAAGTGGCCCCGCGCGTAGCCGCCGGTGTTCGCCGGCCAGTAAGTCGTCGCGCTCTCGGCGCCGTCGGTCGTGTGCTCGTCGCTGAACGGGCATGTGAAGTGGATGCGGGCGTCCGGCTCCGTCGCGAGCACGAGCCCGCGTTCGTGGAGCGCAACCGCCACCGGGTCGTTGAGCGCGGCCGTCGCGAGCTTCGCCGCCTTGACGCTGGCCTCGCTGGTTGTGCTCGGCTCAGTGGCGAAGTGCTTCTCGAGCACAGACCAGAGCGATTCGAACTGCTCCGGCGTGAGCACTGGGATCGAACCCGGCACACCGTTTAGCCACTCGTAACGCGCACCGCTGGGGTGGGTGCTGTCGATGACGCACTGCTGCCCAGTCATCAGCGCCTCGATGATGCCGTGGGCCGTCCTGATTACGCGCTTGGAAAACTGCCCGGGCATCTCGAACAGCACGAGGAACTTGCTGCTGTCTGCGCGCGTGCGCTTCGGTAAGCTGAACGACGCGAGGACATCGTGCACTGCCGAGGCTGTCGCGGGGTCATTGATGTCGACGTCGATGGCGCGAACGCGACGCGTCTGGAGACACACACCCAGCCGGTCGTCCGAGGACCATCTGGTTATGTCGTCAGCGGTGGCGGCGTGTGATGTCCAGTTAGGAAACCCCACGGCGAACCCGCCGCTATTGAAGCGACTCGGCACCTTGCCCAAGGAAGTGAGCGACGAGTTCATCGAGATTTCCGCGCTCGGATCTGCGACCACCGGAAGGAGGTCCTCTGACAGATCCAGCACCCGTGCCCAGTGGTGCCAGCTGCCTTGTAAAGCGCCGTAGTGTGCCGCTTCTAGCTTACTCACCGCGCTCTCCCGCTGATCCGCGTCACTTGCCGGGCTGCGGGGCCTCCCTCTTCCATCGCGAGCAATGCTGCACGAACACGATCGAGGCAGTACACGACCCTGTCGCCGATCTTGAGGTAGGGGATGACTCGTTTCGTACGGCGATCCTTCCGAAGGAAGAACACCGACATCCCGATAGCCTTCGCGGCCTCGACCTCTCCGACCGCTATGGGCAGCGGGTCGTAGGCTCCTCTCAAAGAGGAAGGCCGTTCAGGATTGGAAGTGACTGGCTGGACATTCTTCATCTCGCAACTCCTTAGAGAGTTGCCGCCCGGCTTTCAGTAGTAGATAGATGGGCGGCAGTTACACCACCCTCTACCGGTCAACCCGGTCCAACCCGGCGTTCTCAAGAGCTTCCGACGGAGGAGATTCGTCGGGTTATCTCTTGTGCCTTGCGACTTGACGATTCGCAATCTCGGAGGACATAGCTGAGGTCCTCACTCACAGCAGTCAATACATCAATAAATCACTGCAAGCACGGTACCACTGTTTTGAGAAAACACCGGAATTCGTTTTCGAGACGGTACGAGTCCCCCAAAGGGACTCGTACCACCCCTCCATCGTTACTCCGCCAACTTCGAGATCCTTCGACGACCAACCTTGGGGCTCGTCGCGGCCGACTGGCTCGCGATGAAGTCGGCCACCTTCTGCCATCCGTCACGCAGTGCCCCCTCATCCAGATTGACGTAGTGGGCCCCGGTGACGTCGTTGCCGTGCCCGTGGTTCATCAGCCGTTTGACGACGTAGCCAGGCAGTAGGCTGGCAGCGATAGATCCGAACGTTCGCCGGCAGTCGTGGGCGCTGAACTCTACGCCGGACGCCTTTATGATCTTGCGAAGAGACTTGCGCGGATCAGCCACGGATTCAAATAACAGCTCAACTGGGGGCCGCTTGCCGACGCGGCTAGCGACTATCTTCCGGGCCTGAGATCCGAGCAGCACAATGTGCGGCTTGTGGTTTTTCGTGTCCGCAATCGCGACCCGGCCGCCGGTGAGGTCGACGTCGGACACGCGGACGGCCGAGAGTTCACCTCTGCGCAACCCTGTGAGTAGTAGCAGTTGAAAGTAGTCGCCATTGGGCGCAGCGCTTGCCGCGTTCCACCACGCGTGGAGCCTCTCAGGAGGGATCACACGGTCTCGCCTGTTTGCACTCGGCAGCACGATGCGTTCTCGCCGGGCGGTTGTCCTATCGAATGGGTCCTCCGGAAGTCTTACTCCGTGATAGTTGAGCACACCCCGTAGCACTCGCATCGCGTAGGCCGCCCGCACGGGGCCACGTTTCTGGAGTGTCTTATAGAGGGATTTCACTCCCCCGCCTGTGAGGGCATCTAGTCGTCTGTTTGCGATCGGCGCCAACTCGCCTTCTACCCGAGATCTGCCGTTCTCACCGCGCGATGAAGGCCGAATCATCGCCAAGTAGTCGTCCGTCGTACGTTGCTTCAAGGGCCGCTTGCGCGCACTATCGTCCTTCACGTACTGGCGCAATGCGTCTTCGAACTTGATGCCAGTTCGTTCCTCTTTCTTCTCCGCTTCGCGCCGGTTCGCCGCTGAATCAATTCCGAGAGCCAACTCGTTACTCAATACCTGAGCGGCCTTCCGCGCCGCCTCGGCAGTGATTGCATTTCGACCACTACCCGGAACTCGGCCAAGTCCGCGCCTAACAGACCGACCATCGACACGCCGCTCGAACACCCAGGTCCGCACGCCGGCGTGGGTGATGCGAACACCAAAGCCGCTTGTGTCCTTGCACCAATGCAGCACGTAACCCGACGCAGGCTGTGGGAGCCTCTTGGCGATGGTGTCGGTCAGCCGCTGCGCAAGTCTCGACATGAGATGCTCCCGTGTAGGCGCTAGTGAAGGCGCGCGCAATGCTCCCACGGATCACCACAGATCAACAGGTATTTCTTAGTGCTTTGTTCTTACTGTTGTTATTGACTTTAGTGGCGACTGCCAGAGCGGCTTAAAACGAACTGTTAATCCGCAGGTCCCAGGTTCGAGCCCTGGTCGGGGAGCCACTTCTCACGGCGTGCTGTCGCAGGCAAGTCTCGACGCGTATCCTCCGCGCATGCCAGCCGCCGACAAGAGCCGCGCCCGCACCACCCTCCTCGTGCTTCTCCTCGCCGCGCTCGCGCTCGTGCTCTACACCGCGTGGCCGATCGCGGTGCCGCTGTTCCTCGGCGCGGTGATCGCGGTGTTCCTCGCGCCCTGGCAATACCGTCTGACGCGAGCGCTGCGCGGCCGCCGCACCCTCGCTGGCGCGATCATGGTCGCGCTCGTGCTGCTGGTCCTGGTCGCGCCGCTCGCGGGCCTGTCGACCGTGATCGTCAAGGAAGCGCTCGAGGGCGCGAAGTTCATCTTCGACTTCGCCCGCAGCGAGGGCGTCGCTGGCGTCATTGCCAAGCTGCCCGGGGGGCTGCAGGACTGGGCGACCCGCGCGGTGGAATACGTGGGCGACGTGGACGCGCTGATCCAGAACAACCTGTCGGCGCATGGCGGCAAGGCCGCGTCGGTCCTCGGTGCGGCCCTCGGGGCCACCGGCTCCGTGCTGATCGATCTCGTGATGATGCTGATCGCGCTCTTCTTCCTGCTGGTGCAGGGCGAGGCGCTGCTCAAGTGGATCGACGACGTGTCGCCGCTCACGCCCCAGCAGACGCGCGAGCTGTTCATCGAATTCAAGACCGTGTCGTACGCCGTCATCGTGTCGACCGCGGCGACGGCCGGTGTGCAGGCGCTCGCGGCGCTGGCCGGTTACCTGATCGCGGGCGTGCCGCACCCGATCTTCTTCACCGGGCTCACGTTCATCGTCGCCCTCATCCCGGCCATTGGCGCCGCGAGCGTCTGCCTGCTGGCGGCGCTGATCCTGCTGGTCACGGGGCATCCGTACATGGCCGCGTTCCTCGCGGTCTGGGGCGTCGTGGTCGTCGGACTGTCGGACAACGTCGTCAAGCCCTACCTGATGAAAGGCGAGATCGAGATGGCAGGCGCGGTGGTCTTCTTCTCGTTGATCGGCGGCATCGCCGCGTTCGGCATGATCGGCGTGCTGGTGGGTCCGCTCGCCGTCGCGCTGTTCCTCGCGCTGCTGCGGATGTACCGGCGCGACTACGGCGCGCGCGCCTAGCCCGGCGACGTCAGTCCGCGACGCGCAGGATCTCGACTTCCGGCGGGCAGGTCAGGATCTCGCTGAACTCGTGCATCCAGCTGCCGGTCTCCTTCTCCGACCCGACGCCGCGGTGGCGGAAGCGCTCGAGGTCGTCGAGGCTTTTCAGTTCCACCTCGAACTGCAGCGCCACCGCCTTGTGGCCGCGCGTCAGCGGCACCAGCAGGCGGGAATTCAGCTTCTTCTTTTTCGCCGCCTTGACCTCCTTGCGGATGAAGTCGATGGCCTTCTGGCGGTTCACGGGGAGGACGTCGTACGAGAAGCGGGCGAGGTACATGGAGGCATCCGGAGGCGTCGATCCACATTTGAAGGAGCGGCCCCGGCGACGTTCCGGACGCCTGCCGAACGGACCATGCCTGCGGCGCGCGCTATCATCGTCGCATGCATTCCTGGTCGTATCCGCGCAACGCCTGGTACCCGGCGCTCTGGTCGCAGGACCTCGCGACAGCCAAGCTGGTCGCGCGCACCATCCTCGGCGATCCGGTGGTGTTTTTCCGGACGGCCGACGGCGTTGCTGCGCTCGCCGACGTCTGCCCGCACCGGTTCGCGCCCCTGTCCAAGGGCGAGCTGATCCCGCAGGGCGGCGTGCGCTGCATGTATCACGGCCTGGAATTCGCGGCGGACGGGCGCTGCACGAAGAATCCCCACGGCGACGGAGCGATTCCGCGCGGCGAGGCGGTGCGCAGTTATCCCGTGACGGAAAAGCACACCGCCATCTGGGTCTGGATGGGCGAGCGCAAGCCGGACGCGCCGATCCCCGACTACGGCGTACTGGATCCTGGGAGCGGCCTCGCCACGCATCGCGACTCGATGCTCATCGACGCCAGCTATCGCCTGATGGCCGACAACCTGATGGACGTCAGCCACGCCGCCTTCCTGCACGAGGGCATCCTCAACATGCGCGAGGCGGCGTGGGCCGAGATCACCGTCGAGCAGCAGGGCTCGACGCTGTGGTGCAGACGCTGGATGCCGAACATCCCGATCGCGCGCCTCTACGATCTCCTTTTCCGCGGCGACGGAAAGCCTGTGGACCACTGGACCAGCATGCGCTGGGATGCCCCGGGGTGTTTCCTGCTCGACGTCGGCGTGCATCCGCCGGGCGGAAAGCGCGAGGACGGCTTCGGGCTGTACGCCGTCCACCTGCTGTGTCCGCAGGACGAGCACTCGACGCATTATCTGTTCGCGGTGGCGCGCAGGCCCGACCGGTCCGAAGAAAATGTGCGCAAGGAAGTCGCGGACCTGCGCCGCTACGCGTTCGAGATGCAGGACAAGCCGATGATCGAGGCGCAGCGGCGCAACATCGCGTTCCTCGAGGCGCAGGGCGCCGCGCGGCCGGTGCTGATCGGCTCCGTCGATGCCGGGCCTGCACGGCTGCAACGCATGCTCGACGAAATGATCGAGCGCGAAACCAGCCAGCCGCGGCGCGCAACGGCGTGACGCGAAGCGCGTGAACAGCTATCCGATGCTCAACTTCGTTGGCCGGCACGGCGGCTGGCTCGCGGTGCTCGCCGCGCTCGTTCCGCTCGTCGTCGGCGTGGTGCTGACCGCGCAAGGCGCATCGACCTGGTGGTCGGTCGGCGGCGTGGCGCTCGCCGTCGGCCTTTTCGTCATCGTGCGCAGCTACGTCGAGCTGGTGCGCGTGATGATCGACATGCTGCTGCCGAAGTAGCGTCCGGCCGATGTTCGAGCGGCTGTTCCGGCGACCGGGCCCTTCCGGCGACGACAACTCCACCGGCGAAATCGACGCCGCGGCGCTGAAGCAGCGCGGCAAAGCTCTCTACGGCCGCGCGGAGTACACCGCCGCCCTCGAGTGCTACGACCGCGCCATTGGCCTGGATCCGCAGGACGCGGAAGCCCACAAGGACCGCGGCAACGTGCGCAGGGCGCTGCAGGACTACGACGCTGCCATCCGCGACTATGAGCGCGCGTCGGAGTTGCGGCCGGACTTTGTCGACGCGCACTACAACCTGGGCGTCGCCCGGTCCGCGAGCGGGCGCTTCGAAGAGGCGGTCGCGAGCTTCGAGCGCGCCATCGAGCTCGCGCCGCACGATGCCCAGGCCTTCAACAACCGCGGCATAGCCTTGCAGAGCCTCGCAAGGTACGACGCGGCGCTGGCGAGCTTCGAGCGCGCAGTGGAGGTCGAGCCCGGCTACGCGGACGCCCACTACAACCGCGCCGTCGCCCTGCAGGCGATGGGCAACAACGAAGCTGCAGCCGAGAGCTTCGAGCGGTGCATAGCGCTCCGCCCCACGGCCGAAGCGCTCTTCGAGCGGGGCGTGGTGCTGCGCCAGCTGGGGCGCGACGTGGACGCCATGGCAAGCTTCGAACGCGCGCTGCAGATCGATCCGTCGCACGCCGGTGCGCACCACAACCTCGCGGCAGTCTTGAAGGACCTGGGGAAACCTTCGCAGGCGCTGGAGAGCGTGCGTCGATGCCTGACCGCCCAACCACGGCACGCCGAAGCGAAAAGCCTGGCGGTGCACCTGTTGCAACAGCTGTGCGCCTGGCAGGATCTGGACCGGGAACTCACCGGCCTGCGGCAGCTTGCGTCGGACGCAACGGCCGAACCCGTTCCGCCCTTTGCTTTCCTGTCCCTGCCCGGCACGTCCGCGGCCGAGCAGCTGGCCGCCGCGCGTAAATTCGCCGAGCGCTCATTCGGGGCCCTGCTGGCTGCGCCTGCGTTGCGCACCGCAGAGCTGCCGGCGCGCGAGCGCCTGCGCATCGGCTATCTCTCGGGCGACTACCACGAGCACGCTACCAGCTACCTGCTCGCCGAGGTCATCGAGCTGCACGATCGTGGGCGCTTCGAAGTCATCGCCTATTCGCACGGTCCCCACGACGGCAGCGCCATGCGCGGGCGCATGCAGGCGGCGTTCGATGCGTTCAACGATGTGCGCGGTCTCAGCGATGAGGCAGCCGCGCGCAGGATTTGCGACGACGACGTCGACATCCTCGTCGACCTGAAGGGATACACGACCGGACACCGCCTCGCGATCTGCGCGCAGCGCCCCGGGCGCCTGCAGGTCAGCTGGCTCGGCTATCCCGGCACGCTCGGCCATGCGCGGCTGGCCGACTACGTGATCGGCGATCCGGTCGTGACGCCCCCGGGTCACGCAGCGCACTTCAGCGAGGCGCTCGCGCTCCTTCCCCACTGCTACCAGCCCAACGATCGCAAGCGCGTGCTCGGCGCAGCGCCGGCGCGCGCGCAGGCGGGACTCCCCGAATCGGGCGTCGTGTTCTGCTCGTTCAACCAGGCCTACAAGATCACGCCGGAGATCTTTGCCGCGTGGTGCAGGGTCGTCCAGGCGGTGCCGGAAAGCGTGCTGTGGCTGCTGCGGCCGAACGCCGAGGCCGGGCGCAACCTGCGTGCCGCGGCCATGGCGCACGGCATCGCCGCCGAGCGTGTGGTGTTCGCCCCGCCCCTGCCGCTCGCCGACCACCTGGGACGCCTGCGGCTCGCCGACATCGCGCTCGACACGTTCCCGTACACCTCGCATACGACTGCGAGCGATGCGCTCTGGGCCGGCGTGCCGCTCGTGACACGCACCGGCGACACATTTGCGAGCCGCGTCGCTGCGAGCATCTTGCACGCCGCGGGCGTTCCGGAACTCGTGACGGAATCCCTGGGCCAGGCCCACGAAGTTGCAGTGTCGCTCGCACGGGATGGACAGCGGCTGGCCGCGCTGAAGCGCCGGCTGCTGGACGCTCACGCGACTTGCCCGCTGTTTGACAGCGCGCGCTTCACGCGCAACCTCGAGCGCCTCTACGCACGCATGTGGGAGGACGCACGCGCCGGCCGCAGGGAGTGCATCACCGTAGAAGAGCGGTGAGGCGATTCTATTCTAAATATTTATATAAGAATGGTCCGCCGAGCGGCACCAGACGTCGCTCTTCTGATTCAAATCCTGTGAATTCTACTTGTCGCGCTTCGGTGCGCCGTCCACCAGCACGAACAGGATGCGCGCCGGCTCATTCGCGCGGTTCTCCCAGGCGTGGCTGGTGCCGCGGTGGATGAGCACGTCGCCCGCCTTCATGATCACCTCGCCCTCGTCCACCAGCGCGACCATCTCGCCGAACAGAACGATCGCGTAGTCGATCGTGTCGGTCTCGTGGAACCCGGGATGCCGACCCTGGATGCGCCGCACGCCGGGCTCGCCGTGCCCGCCCGAGCTGATGAATCCCTGCGTGCGCTCGGCCTCGGCGCGCTCCTTCGAGTACGGCGGGTAGTCGATGGTCTTGATGACCGTGCCGTTCTTCGGCGGCATGATGCCCTTGACCGTCGGGCTCAGGTCCTCCGAGTTGAGGGGCGCGGGGCTTCCCGCGGTCACCCACAGGTTCGAGACGACGAAGCCCGGGCGCGCGGGGTTCTGCCGCACCGCGGCCGGGTTGGCACCGCCGTCCTGCGCGAGGTAGGACTTGCCCTGCTTGTTGATCGCGGTGACGATGCGCCGCACCGGCGGAAGCGTGTTGGCCATGACCGTGTTTTCCTTATTTGCGACCGTCGACCAGCACGAACAGGATGCGGCACACGTCGTTCGAGCGGTTCGACCAGGCGTGGTTGGTGACGTTCTGGATCAGCACGTCGCCCGCCTTCATGAGCGTCTCGCCCTCGTCCATCACTGCCCAGATCTCCCCGGACAGGACGATGGCGTAGTCGATGGTGTCGGTCTCGTGCATCCCCGGATGGCGCGGGCTGTCGGGATGGCGCCGCAGGCCCTTCTCGCTCCCGGCCCGCGCGCGCTCCATCTCGTGCTTGCGATAGGCGCTGTCCATCGGCAGCGACGCGGGGTCGTCGGGCGGAATGTCGAGGTACTTGAACACCGTTCCGCCCGACGGAGGCATGAGACCGGCGACCTCCTTGCTGCGGTCCGGATCGCCGAGGGGCGCGGGCGAGCCGAAGGTCGCCCAGATATTGCGGGACGCGAAGCCCGGCCGCGTCGACGGACGCACCGCGGGCGGCGGGCCGTCCGACTCGACGTACGACTTGCCTTGCGCGTTGATGCTGCAGACGATGCGCCGGATCGGCGCGAGTTCACGGGCCATGGCTCCTCCTGCGCTATTTGCCGCGCGGCTTGCACTCGACCAGCACGAACGCGACGCGGCAGTACTCCCCCGACCGGTTGCTCCAGCCGTGCGGTGTGCCGCGCTGCATGAGCACGTCGCCCGTCTTGAGCAGTGTCTCGCCCTTGTCCATGATCGCGTAGATCTCGCCCGAGAGGACGATGGCGTAATCGATGGTGTCGGTCTCGTGCATGCCGGGATGCGGGCCGTCGGGGAAGCGGCGCACTCCCGATTCCGGCGCGCGGTTGGCGCTCTTCACGCGCTCGCGCATCTCCGCCAGATACTTCTCGCGCTCCTTCGCATCGGCCGGCTCGGGCGGATAGTCGATGATGTGCAGCACCGAGCCGTTCTTCGGCGGCATGATGCCGTGCACCTTGCCGCTCTGGTCGGGCTCCTCCATCGGGCACGGGATCGCGCTCGTGCCCCACACGTTGTACGAGCGCATGGCGGGACGCAGCGGATTGACGTGCGGCTCGGAGGCGCTGTCGGACTCGAAATAGGACTTGCCGTCCTTGTCGAAGCCGGTGATGACGCGCCGTGGCGCGGGCAGCATGGTGGCCATGAAACTCCTCCTGGAATCCGAAAAGGTCTAGCGGCCGGCGCGCCGGCCGTCGATGAGGACGAATGCGATGCGGCAGGGCGCATCGGAGCGGTTCGCCCAGGCGTGGTTGGTGCCTCGCTGGATGAGGATGTCGCCCGCCTTCATGAGCGTCTCGCCCTCCTCCATCACGGCGTAGATCTCGCCCGAGAGCACGATCGCGTAGTCGACGGTGTCGGTGATGTGCATGCCGGGATGCGGGCCGCCGCTCGGGCGGTGGTCCGCGTCCTTGTAGAGGTTGCCGAACGTCGCGCGGATGCCGCGCTCGCGCTCGGCCGGATCCTTCGGCTCGGGCGGGATGTCGATCACGCGCAGGATCGTGCCGCCAGCGACGGGCGCAACGGTGCTGACTTCAGCGGTGCGGTCGGGATCGTCGATCGGCACCGGCGCGCCGCGCGTGATCCACACTTCGTTGGACGAGTAGCCGGGGCGCTCGGGCACCGAGCGCACTTTCTTCACCGGCGCGTCCTCGATGATGGCCGATTTCTTTGCTGCGTTTATGCCGGTGACGATTCTGCGGACGGGGCGGGGAGCGTCGGCCATGCGGTGATCCTGGAGCGCGTTGGTGAGAAAGAAACGGGGCGCGGCCATGATAAGCGGATTCGGCGCATTGCTCTATACTGCGCCGGCCCCGCTCGCGTTCTTGCAGCGAGCGCCATCCACGCACACACGGCAGGGTCCCATGAAGAACGATCTTCCCCGCGAAATCGACACCGAAGTTCCGGCCGGCACCGGCCAGCCGAAGGACCTCTACGGCAGCGATGGCGTTGCCGAGATCCTCCGGTCCCTGGACATCTCCTACATCACGCTCAACCCGGGCGCGAGCTTCCGCGGGCTGCACGACAGCCTCGTGAACTACCTCGGCAACACGCGGCCGCAGATGTTGCTGTGCCAGCACGAGGAGAGCGCGGTGTCGATCGCGCATGGCTACGCCAAGGCCTCGGGCCGCATGATGGCTGTCGCGGTGCACAGCAACGTGGGCCTGCTGCACGCCTCGATGGCCATGTACAACGCGTGGTGCGACCGCGAGCCCATCCTCATGTTCGGTGCGTCCGGCCCGTTCGACGCCGACAAGCGCCGCCCGTGGATCGACTGGATCCATACCTGCACCGATCAGGGCGCGCTGACGCGGGACTTCACCAAGTGGGACAACCAGCCCCACTCCGTGCCCGCGGCGTACGAAGCGGTGCTGCGCGCGGCGCAGATCGCGACCACCGTGCCGTGCGGCCCGGTGTACATCAACCTCGACGTGACGCTGCAGGAGACGCGTCTCGAGAAGCTGCCGCCGCTGCCGGACGTGAGCCGCTTCCGGGCGCCGCTGCGCACCGGACCCTCGCCCGAGTCGCTTCAGGCCGCGGCGAAGCTGCTCGAGGGAGCCAAGCGCGTCGTGATCTTCACAGGGCGTTGCCAGCGCACCGTCGAAGCGTGGAACAACCGCGTGGCGCTCGCGGAAAAGCTGCAGGCATACGTCGTCACCGACATGAAGCCGGGCGCGACCTTCCCCACCGCGCATCCGCTGCACTTGAGCGCCGGTGCCCGCCTGACCGAGGCCGAGCAGAAAGCGGTCCGCGAAGCCGACGTGATCCTCGGCCTCGACTGCGTCGATCTCGGCGGCCAGCTGCGGCTCGCGTTCGGCAAGGGCCCCGTCGGGCCGAAAGTGATCAACGCCTCGTGCGACGTGTTCAGCCACCGCGCCTTCACCACCGAGTACCAGATGCTGGCGCCGGTGGACGTGCAGCTTCTGTGCGATCCGGACGCCGCCGTCTCCGCGCTCCTGCCGCTCATCAAGACGCAGAAGCCGACCGCGCCGAAGATTCCCTCCGAGCCCGCGAAGCGTCCCGACCGGGGCGACGAAATCACCATCTACGACATCGCGCAGGCCTTCAACCAGGCAGCCGAAGGCATCGACGTGTGCCTCTCCAAGCTCCCGATCGGCTGGAACTCGAAGTACCGCGAGTTCAAGCACCCGCTCGATTATCTCGGCGGTGACGGCGGCGGCGGCCTCGCTGCCGGCCCGGGCGTGCTGGTCGGCGCGGGCCTCGGCCTCAAGGGCACCAACCGGATTGCCGTGGGCGTGCTCGGCGACGGGGACTACCTGATGGGCGTGACGGCGCTGTGGACGGGCGTGCGCTACAAGATCCCGTGCCTCGCGATCATCTCCAACAACCGCGGCTACTACAACGACGAGGTGCACCAGGAAGTGGTCGCGAAGACGCGCACGCGCCCGGTGGAGAACAAGGGCATCGGCCAGCGCCTCACCGAGCCCGACGTCGACCTCGCCATGATGGCCCGCGCGCAGGGCGCCGTCGGCATCGGCCCGGTCATGGCGGTAAAGGACCTGCTGCCGGCGATCAAGCAGGGCATCCAGGCGGTGCGCGACGGCAAGGTGTGCGTCATCGACGTGCGCGTCGCGCCCGGATACGAGGGCTGAGCCACCGCGCTTCCTAGGAGTCCGCCATGGATGTGTCATTCGCATCCATGGTGGTCATCCTGCTGGTCGTCACCGACCCGATCGGCAACATCCCCTACTTCATCTCGGCGCTGCGCGCCGTGCCCGCGTCGCGGCGCCGGCGCGTGATCGCCCGTGAATGCATCATTGCGTACGCCGTGCTGCTGGTGTTCGGCTTCTTCGGCGACGCGATCCTGAAGCTGTTCGGCATCTCCGACCGGTCGCTCCACCTGGCGGGCGGCGTGATCATGTTCCTCATCGCGCTGCGCATGGTGTTCCCCGCCGCGGAGACCGGCGGGGCCGACCCGGAGGAGCCTTTCATCGTTCCGCTCGCGATCCCGGCCATCGCCGGCCCGGGCGCCATCGCGACGCTCATCGTGCTCGTGTCGCGCTCGCCGGGCCGTACCGTCGAGTGGCTGGGCGCGCTGACCATTGCCCTGGGCGTGGTGATGTTGACCCTAGCGTTCGCCGAGCGGCTGAGCCAGGCGCTCGGCCTGCGCGCGCTGACGGCGATCGAGCGCCTGATGGGCCTGGTGCTCACCGCGGTTGCAGTGGAGATGGTGCTGCGCGGCATCGAGATCTTCCTCGGGCAGCAGCCGAGGTAGACCGGGACCCCTCTCAGGGCAGCACGTCGCCCGGCAGTTCCGGCATTGCAAGCGCCTGGCGCAGCATCGGCAGCATCCGCTGCACGGCGGCGTGGCCTTCTTCGATCGCTATGCCCCCCTTGTGGTAGTCGAGCAGGCCCAGGCGCCCGAGCCGCGGAGCGATCAGCACGTCGGCCGGCTCCCCCGCGAGGCGACTGCGCGCGATGCGCACCTGCATCACGTTGATGGCGGTGTTGACGACGCCCACCATCGATGGCATCGGCGGCAGGTGCGTCGCCTCCACCAGCGCGTCCTTGCTTCGCACCAGCCGGCTCCACCAGCCGGGGTGCCCCGCGGGCTCGGGCGCGAGCGGCCGTCCGAGCAGGTCCGAGCCGAGGTCGACCGCGATGACGATGTCGGCGCCCATGGCGCGCGCCAGCGACACCGGCACGGGATTCACCACGGCGCCGTCGACGAGGAAGCGGTCCTCGCGCCACACCGGCTTGAACAGGCCCGGCATCGCCACCGAAGCGCGGATCGCGTCCGCCACCTTGCCTTCTCGCAGCCACACTTCTCGGCCGGTCCACAGGTCGGTCGCGACCACGCCGAAGGGAATCTCGAGCTCGTCGAAGCTCTTGCGGATGAAGCGCCCGCTCAGGCTCTCGAACAGCTTGAGGCCCGAGAGCAGGCCGCCGCGCCAGCCCGGATCGAGCAGCGTCAGCACCGCTTTCCAGCTGAGCGAGCGCACCCAGTCCTCGAAATCGTCGAGGCGATCCTCGACGTAGACCGCACCGACCAGCGCGCCGACCGAGGACCCGCAGACGATGTCGGGACGGATGCCCTCTTCGGTCAGCGCCCGGATGACGCCGATGTGCGCCCAGCCGCGGGCCGAGCCGCCGCCGAGGACGAGGCCGATCTTGTCCCGGCTGGCCATCCGCGTCGGCTCGCGGCAGCGCGCCGCCCTAGATGCGCTCGAAGATGGCGGCGATGCCCTGCCCGCCGCCGATGCACATCGTCACCAGCGCATAGCGCTTCTTGATGCGCTCGAGCTCGTAGAGCGCCTTCACCGTGAGGATGTTGCCCGTGGCGCCGATCGGGTGGCCGAGCGCCACCGCGCCGCCGTTGGGATTGACCTTCGCGGGATCGAGGCCCAGGTCGCGCGTGACCGCCATCGCCTGCACGGCGAACGCCTCGTTCGACTCGATCACATCCATGTCGGAGGGCTTCAGCCCCGCCTTCTCGAACACGTGCTTCACCGCGGGGATGGGCCCGAGGCCCATGAGCTGCGGCTCGACGCCGGCGTACGCGTATGCGACCAGCCGCGCCATCGGCTTCGCGCCGCGCGCCGAGGCAACGCTCTTCTCCATCAGCACCACGGCGGACGCGGCATCGTTCAGGCCCGAGGCATTGCCCGCTGTGACCGAGCCGTCCTTCTTGAACGCGGGCCTGAGCTTCTGCAGGTCCTCGATCTTCGCGTCCTTGCGCACGTGCTCGTCGATGTCGAAGCTCACCGTGCCCTTACGCGACTTGACCTCGACGGGCGTGATCTGGCTTTTGAAGTAGCCGGCCTCGAGGGCCTTCGCAGCGCGGCGGTGGCTCTCGAGCGAATACGCGTCCTGCTCCTCGCGCGAGATGCCGTATTTCTGCGCGATGTTCTCCGCCGTGATGCCCATGTGGCCATGGCCGAACGGATCGTGCAGCGCCGCCGTCATCGCGTCGACCACGGCGGCGTCGCCCATGCGCTGGCCCCAGCGCGCCGCGGGCAGGATGTACGCGGCGCGGCTCATGCTCTCGGCGCCGCCGGCGACCGCGACGTCGCAGTCGCCGAGCAGGATGCATTGCGCCGCCGACACCACCGCCTGCAGCCCGCTGCCGCACAGGCGGTTCACCGTCAGGCAGGGCGTGCCGACGGGCAGTCCCGCGTCGATCGCCGCGACGCGCGAGAGGTACATGTCGCGTGCCTCGCCGTGGATCACGCTGCCGAACACGACGTGCCCGACCGAGGCCGGATCGACGCCGGCGCGCGCCACGGAGTCTCTCACGCATTGCGCCGCGAGCGCCGTCGGCGCCACGTCGCGGAGCGACCCGCCGTAATCGCCGATCCCCGTGCGCACGCCGCTCACCACCACCACTTCGCGCTGTGCCATGCTCGTCTCCTTAGGCCTGCTGCGCTTCGCGCTTCGGCGCGAGCTTCGCCCACAGGTCGTGGTCCCCGGCGCGAGCAACGCGCACCGCGGCCCAGTCCCCGGGCTTGAGCATTCCGCCGTCTTCCACGTACACGCGTCCGTCGATCTCCGGCGCGTCCGCGCTGGAGCGCGCGATGGCGAATTTGCCGTCGCGCTCGTCGACGAGCACCTGCATCGTTTTCCCCACCTTGCGCTTCAGCCGCTTCGCGCTGATGCGCTCCTGGACTTCCATGAAGCGGGCGCGGCGCTCCTCGCGCAGCTCGTCCGGCAGCATGTCGGGCAGCTCGTTGGCGCGCGCGCCTTCGACGGGCGAGTACGCGAAGCAGCCGACGCGGTCGAGCTGCGCTTCCTCGAGGAAATCGAGCAGCTCCTCGAACTCGGCCTCGGTCTCGCCCGGGAATCCGACGATGAAGGTGCTGCGCAGCGTGATCTCCGGACAGATGTCGCGCCAAGCGCGGATGCGCTCGAGGTTCGCCTCGGACGACGCAGGACGCTTCATGAGCTTGAGGATGCGCGGGCTCGAGTGCTGCAGCGGCACGTCGAGGTAGGGAAGGATCTTTCCCTCGGCCATCCTCGGGATCACCTCGTCGACGTGCGGATACGGATATACGTAATGCAGCCGCACCCAGAGCTCGCCGCCCGGCGCGTTGGCACGCAGGCTGCCGAGCGCGTTCGCGAGCTCGTACAGCCGCGTCTTGAGCGGACGGCCGTTCCAGAAGCCGGTGCGGTAGCGCACGTCGACGCCATAGGCGCTAGTGTCCTGCGCGATCACCAGCAGCTCGCGCACGCCCGCCTTCACCAGGTTCTCCGCCTCTGTCATCACCTCGCCGATCGGCCGGCTGACGAGGTCGCCGCGCATCGAAGGAATGATGCAGAAGGTGCAGCGGTGGTTGCAGCCCTCGGAAATCTTCAGGTAGGCGTAATGGCGCGGCGTGAGCTTGATGCCCTGCGGCGGCACGAGGCTCGTGAACGGGTTCGCGGTGTCCTCCGCGGGACCCGGCAGGTGGTGGTGCACGGCGGCCATCACCTCCTCGACCGCGTGCGGGCCCGTGACCGCGAGCACCTTGGGATGCGTCTCGCGCACCACGTCGCCCTTGGCGCCGAGGCATCCGGTGACGATCACCTTGCCGTTTTCATCGAGCGCCTCGCCGATCGCTTCGAGCGACTCCTGCACCGCGGCGTCGATGAAGCCGCAGGTGTTGACGATGACGAGGTCCGCACCGGAATAGCTGTCCGAGGTGCGGTAGCCCTCGGTGCGCAGCTGCGTGAGGATGCGCTCGGAGTCGACCAGCGCCTTGGGGCAGCCCAGCGAGACGAAGCCGACCTTGGGCGCGCGCGCGCTCAGGTTTTCTTCCCGCCTTCGGAGTCGTCGGACTTGGGCGGCTCCGAGCTCTGCGACGCGCTCGCCTGGAAGCCGGGGAACGGAAAGCCCCCGAACATGGTGCGCGTCTGGTTCTGCAGCTGCTGCTGCATCTGCGTGAACATGTTGCGGCTCTGCTCCATGTACGCCGAGATGAGGCTCTGCATCGCCGGCCCCTGGAAGCTCATGAACTGGTTCCAGAGATCCTGGCTCGCCTTCGCGTTGGTGCCGTAGAGCGCCTGGGACTGCTCCTGCAGCCGCTTCTGCAGCTCGCTGAAGAGCTGCACGTTGCGCTCGAGGTACCCGCCCATCACGCCCTGCATCGCATTGCCGTAGGAGCGGATGAACTGCGACAGCACGTCGCAGCTGAACATCGGCGAGCCGGCGCTCTCCTCCTCGAGGATGATCTGCATCAGGATCGAGCGCGTCAGGTCCTCGTTGGTCTTCGCATCGACGACCTGGAACTCTTCCTGCTTGATCACCAGCTGCTTCACGTCCGCGAGCGTGATGTACGCGCTCGTCTTCGTGTCGTACAGCCGGCGATTCGGGTACTTCTTGATCAGGCGTCCGGCCATGGGCTTGCCTTCCTGCGGGTCTTGCGGAGCAGCGTCCTGCGCTCGGGCGTTGTCCATTGAGGTCGTTGCGAAAAGGTGAGCGGAGGGTAGCACACCGAATTCGACTATTGCATGTGCTGGCCGCCGTTGATGGCGATATTGGCGCCGTTCACGAAGGCCGCCTCCTCCGAGCACAGGTAGATGATCAGCCCCGCCACCTCGTCGGGCTTGCCCAGGCGCCCCACCGGGATCTGCGGCACGATCTTGCTGTCCAGGATCTCCTTCGGGATGGCGGTGACCATCTTGGTCCCGATATAGCCCGGCGAGATGGTGTTGACCGTGACCCCCTTACGGGCGACCTCGAGGGACAGCGACTTGGTGAAGCCGTGCATCCCCGCCTTGGCGGCCGCGTAGTTGGTCTGGCCGAAGGCCCCCTTCGAGCCGTTGACCGAGGACACGTTGATGATCCGGCCCCAGCCGCGCTCGACCATGCCGTCGCACACCTGCTTGGTCATGTTGAACACCGAGTCGAGGTTGGCATGGATGACCGAATCCCAGTCGGCCTTGGTCATCTTCTTGAAGGTCATGTCGCGCGTGATGCCGGCGTTGTTGACCAGGATGTCGACCGGGCCGACCTCGGCGACCACCTTCTGCACGCACCCTTTCGCCGACTCGTAGTCGGCCACGTCGCAGCCGTAGGCCTTGAAAGAGTAGCCCTTGCCTTTCATGCGCTCCAGCCACTCGCCGGGCGTCTTGTTCGACGGCGAATGGGTCACGACGACGCGGTAGCCGGCATCGGCCATCTTCGTGCTGATGGTCTCCCCCAGCCCGCCCATGCCTCCGGTGATCAATGCGATGCGCTGAACCATGACTCCTCCTGTGGCGATGCTCTTCGCGGCCGATTATCACCCAAACGAAAACGCCCGCATGCAGCGGGCGTTCCGCCGGCGCCCGGGGTGGGCTATTCCATGTGCAGGCCGCCGTTGATGGAGATGTTCGACCCGGTGATGTACGAGGCGTCGTCCGATGCGAGGTACGCCACCAGCGCGCCGATCTCGTCGGGCTGCGCGAGGCGGCCCATCGGGATCTGCTCGACGATGCTCTTCAGCACTTCGGGCTTGATGGCGCGCACCATGCTGGTCTCGACGTAGCCCGGCGAGATGGTGTTCACGGTGACGCCCTTCTTCACCACTTCCTGCGCCAGCGCCTTGGTGAAGCCGTGCATGCCCGCCTTCGCGGCCGAGTAGTTGGTCTGCCCGAACTGGCCCTTGAGCGCGTTCACCGAGGAGATGTTGATGATCCGGCCCCAGCCGCGCTCGGTCATGCCCTCGATCACCTGGCGCGTCACGTTGAACACGCTGTTGAGGTTGGTGTTGATCACCGCGTACCAGTCGGCGGGGACCATGCGCTTGAACACGGCGTCGCGCGTGATGCCGGCGTTGTTGACCAGGACGTCCACCGGGCCGACCACCGAGGCGATCTGGTAGAACATCTGGGAGCACGACTCGTAGTCGTCCACGTCGCCCTCGGCGGCGTGCACCTGGAAGCCCTCCTCGCGCATGTCCGCGAGCCACTCCTGCTTGCGCTCGTAGCCCGGGAGGCACCCGGCCACGACGGTGACGCCGGCGCGCCCGAGGCGCCTGCAGATCGCGGTGCCGATGCCGCCCATGCCGCCCGACACGAATGCGATGCGCTGCTTCACTTCCTTCGCGCTGTCGCGCGCCCCGCCGCTACGCGTGAGCGGATCAGCGATGATGTTCATGCGCCTGTGCTCCTGCCATTTCGACTTGTTATGAAAAGCTCCCTGCCCCGGCCGGCTCAGCGCTCGACCGCGAGCGCCACGCCCATGCCACCGCCGATGCACAGCGACGCGAGGCCCTTCCTCGCGTTCCTGCGAATCATTTCATGCACAAGCGTCACCAGCACGCGGCAGCCCGATGCGCCGATCGGATGGCCGAGCGCGATCGCGCCGCCGTTGACGTTGATCTTCGCCGTGTCCCAGCCCATCTCGCGGTTCACCGCCACCGCCTGCGCCGCGAACGCCTCGTTGATCTCCATGAGGTCCAGGTCCGCTGCCTTCCAGCCGGCCTTCGACAGGCACAGCTGCGACGCCGGCACCGGGCCGATCCCCATGATGCTCGGATCGACGCCAGCCCAGGCGTAGGCCTTCACGCGCGCAAGGGGCTTCAGCCCCAGCTGCGCGGCCTTCCTGTCCGACATGACGATCACCGCGGCTGCGCCGTCGTTGATGCCGGACGCATTGCCCGCGGTCACGGTGCCGTTCTTGTCGAACGCGGGCCGCAGCGCCGAGAGCGAGTCGAGCGTCGTGCCGTGCTTCGGGTACTCGTCCGCGTCGAACTTCACCGGGTCCCCCCTTCGCTGGGGGATGTCGAGCGCAATGATCTCGTCCTTGAATTTTCCGGCCTTCTGCGCCGCCTCGGCCTTCTGCTGCGAGGCGGCGGCGAACTCGTCCTGGTCCTTGCGCGAGACGTTGTACTTCTTCGCCACGTTCTCGGCGGTGATGCCCATGTGATAGCCGTTGAACACGTCCCACAGGCCGTCGTTGATCATGGTGTCGACGAGCTTCGCGTCGCCCATGCGGAAGCCCTCGCGCGAGCCCATCATCACGTGGGGCGCCGCGCTCATGTTCTCCTGGCCGCCGGCGACCACGATCTCGGAATCGCCGCACCTGATCGCCTGCGCCGCGAGCGCCACAGCGCGCAGTCCCGAGCCGCACACGTGGTTGATGGTCATCGCCGGCACCTTGTCCGACACGCCGGCGCGGATCGACGCCTGGCGCGCGCCGTTCATGCCGATCCCCGCGGTCAGCACCTGGCCGAGGATCACCTCCGACACCTGGTCAGGCTGCACCCCGGTCTTCGCGAGCAGCGCCTTGATGACATGCGCGCCGAGATCGGCCGCGGGAATCTTCGAGAGCGCGCCGCCGAACTTGCCGATGGCGGTCCTGCCTGCTGCGACGATGACGGCTTCGGTCATGGGACTCTCCCGTTAGACGGCGCGCTGCTTCACGTAGCGGCCGGGGGCAGGCTCGAGCGCACGGTGCTTCGTGCTGCCCGGGCGCTGCTTCGCTTCGCGCTGCGGCCCGCCGTACTGCGCGAGCCACGCGCTCCAGTCCTTCCACCAGCTGCCCGGCTTCTCGGCTGCTGCCGCGAGCCACTCGTCGGCGCGCGGCCCGGGCGCCCCGTCCCCCACCCAGTAGCTGCGCTTGTTCTTGGAGGCGGGATTGATCACGCCCGCGATGTGCCCGCTCGCGCCGAGCACGAAGCGCTTCTGGCCGCCGAGCAGGTTCACCGATTCGTAGGCGGTGCGCCACGGCACGATGTGGTCTTCCTTCGTCGCGAGGACGTACGCCGGGATCTTCACCCTGCCCAGGTCCACCGGCTCGCCGAGATGGGTGAGCTTGCCGGGCTGGCGCAGGTTGTTTTCCAGGTAGGTGTTGCGCAGGTAGTAGCAGTACATCGGGCCGGGCAGGTTGGTCGCGTCGGCGTTCCAGTACAGCAGGTCGAACGCCGTGGGCGACTGGCCCTTGAGGTAATTGTTGACCACGTACGGCCAGATCAGGTCGTTCGCGCGCAGCGACGAGAACGCCGCCGCGAGATCGCGCCCGGGCATGATGCCGCCCGCACCGATCGCAGCCTCGCGCGCCGCCACGCTCGCCTCGTCGACGAACAGCGAAATCTCGCCGGTGTCGGAGAAATCCAGCATCGCCGCGAGCAGCGTGACGCTTGCCGCGCGCGTGTCGCCCTTCGCCGCCATCACGGCGAGCGCATTGCCCACCAGCGTGCCGCCGACGCAGAAGCCGAGGATGTTCAGGTCCTTGCTCTTCGCCACCTCGAGCGTCGCGTCGATGGAATCGAGGATCCCCATGCGCAGGTAATCCTCCCAGGTGAGTTGCGCGATCTCGGGCGTGATGTTGCGCCACGACACCATGAACACCTGGTGACCCTGCTCGAGCGCGAAGCGCACCAGCGAGTTCTCCTGCTGCAGGTCCATGATGTAGTACTTGTTGATGCACGGCGGCACCATGAGGAGCGGCCGCGCGTAAACCTTCTCCGTGAGCGGCGTGTACTGGATGAGCTGCACCAGCTCGTTCTCGAACACCACCGACCCCGGCGTCACCGCGATGTTGCGGCCGACCTCGAACACCGACTCGTCGGTCATCGAGATGCGGCCCTTGGCGACGTCCTCGACCAGGTTGCGGATGCCGCGCGTCAGGCTCTCGCCCTGCGTGTCGAGCGCCAGCTTGAGCGCCTCGGGATTGGTGGCGGCGAAGTTCGCCGGGCTCATCGCGTCCACGAACTGGCGCGTCGCGAAGCGCAGCCGCTCTTTTGCCTGCGGCTCGAGCTTGAGCGTCTCGACCAGGTCGGTCAGGAAGCGCGAGTTGAGGAGATACGTCTGGCGCAGGTAGTCGAAATACGGGTTCGCGCTCCACTCCGGCGAGCTGAACCGGCGATCGCCCCGCTCGGGCGTCACCACCGGCTCGGGCCGGGCGGCGGCCTGCGGCACCAGCAGGGACTGCCACAGCGTCAGGTGCTTGCGATACAGGTCGGCCTGCAGCTCGGCGATGCGGGTGGACGTCTCGCCGTAAGCCTTCAACTGCTCGGCGAAATCCGTCCCGGCCGGCGGCGTCAGCGCCTTCAGGAAGTTCTCGAAAACAGCCTGGCCGGCCTGGACCAGGGAGTCGGCGGGAAACGCTTGATCGGGCACGCCTGTGGCCAAAAAGGACCCGTTGAACACGCAACGCCAAAGATTTTGCGCCGCACAATAAGGGGTGTCAAGCGACCCCGGCCGAACGGAATCGATTCATGAACAAAGACTTGGCCCTCGTGATCCGGGCGGCTTGCATTTCACCCCAATGCTGTATAAAAAGATACTATGCATCTTCCCAATCGCTGGCTTTCCTTCCAATGAAGCCTCTCACCCCGCAGCAGCAGAAGATCCTCGATTTCATCCGCGACGCGGTCGAGGCGTCGGGCTTTCCGCCGACGCGCGCGGAGATCGCGCGGGCCCTGAACTTCCGCTCGCCCAATGCCGCCGAGGCGCACCTGCGCGCACTGGAGAAAAAAGGCGCCATCGAAATCCTGCGCGGCGCGGCGCGCGGCCTCAAGCTCACCGGGAGCCCCGGCATGCCGGTGATCGGCCGCGTGGCGGCGGGTGCGCCGATGCTTGCCGAGTCGAACGTGCAGCGCCGCTGCCCCCTCGACCCGGATATCTTCCACCCGCGCGCGGACTACCTGCTCGAAGTGCGCGGCCTGAGCATGCTCAATGCCGGCATCCTTGAGGGCGACCTGCTAGCCGTCCACAGCACCGGAGAGGCAAAGGAAGGCCAGATCGTCGTCGCGCGCGTGCACGACGAGGTGACGGTGAAGCGGCTGCATCGCCGCGGCGCGCTGGTCGAGCTCGTTGCCGAGAACCCGCAGTTCGCGCCGATCGTGGTCGATCCGCAGCGCGATTCGCTGACCATCGAAGGCGTCGTCGTGGGAGTGCTGCGCACCGGCACCCCGCTGTGACGCTGCCGGCGCTTTCCTCCGCGGAGCTGCTCCGCCATCCCGCCATCTGGCGCGGCAGCGAGCTCGCCCGCACGCGCTTCGAAAGCATTGCCACGGGGTTCGCTGCGCTCGACGCCGAGCTGCCCGGCGCCGGCTGGCCGGTCGGCCAGCTCACCGAGCTGCTGCCGGCGCACGAAGGCATCGGCGAGCTGCGCGTGCTGGGCCCGGCGCTCGCGCGTGTGTGCGCGCGCGGCGCGAAGCTCGCCTGGATCGCGCCGCCCCACCCGCCTTATGCGCCGGGGAAAG
>JADMIO011260299.1_pt1 | contig 58467 bp, 93 predicted proteins | sample 8958161 | NCBI WGS metagenome assembly JADMIO01 (sample SAMN16585339, study PRJNA669376) | soil metagenome | isolation source: Crop rotation soil | place: USA: Cullars Rotation, Alabama | collected 2011
TCTGGGACCACGGTCCCACTCGTATCGTCGGTCTGATTATTAGTCTGGGACCACGATCCCACTCGTGTTGTCGGTCTGATTATCGGTCTGGGACCACGGTCCCACTTGTATTGTCGATCAGACTATCAGCGTGAGACTACGATTCCATCAATGCCTGTCAAGGGCAAGTATTGACATTCGTCGTAACCTGTAGAACGGAGTAACCTCGGTGTGCGGTTGTATGCCTGCTGTGGATTGCTGCTGTGTCCTGCTTATCCACAACATTTTGCGCACGGTTATGTGGACAAAATACCTGGTTACCCAGGCCGTGCCGGCACGTTAACCGGGCTGCATCCGATGCAAGTGTGTCGCTGTCGACGAGCTCGCGAGCTCGGACATGAGGTTGCCCCGTATTCAGTGTCGCTGATTTGTATTGTCTGAAGTTGCTTTTACGTTAAGTTGATGCAGATCAATTAATACGATACCTGCGTCATAATTGATTATTTGACGTGGTTTGATGGCCTCCACGCACGTTGTGATATGTAGATGATAATCATTATCACTTTACGGGTCCTTTCCGGTGATCCGACAGGTTACGGGGCGGCGACCTCGCGGGTTTTCGCTATTTATGAAAATTTTCCGGTTTAAGGCGTTTCCGTTCTTCTTCGTCATAACTTAATGTTTTTATTTAAAATACCCTCTGAAAAGAAAGGAAACGACAGGTGCTGAAAGCGAGCTTTTTGGCCTCTGTCGTTTCCTTTCTCTGTTTTTGTCCGTGGAATGAACAATGGAAGTCCGAGCTCATCGCTAATAACTTCGTATAGCATACATTATACGAAGTTATATTCGATGCGGCCGATCTAGCAGAAAGTCAAAAGCCTCCGACCGGAGGCTTTTAACTTCTGTCACCTAGGTTACGCCCCGCCCTGCCACTCATCGCAGTACTGTTGTAATTCATTAAGCATTCTGCCGACATGGAAGCCATCACAAACGGCATGATGAACCTGAATCGCCAGCGGCATCAGCACCTTGTCGCCTTGCGTATAATATTTGCCCATGGTGAAAACGGGGGCGAAGAAGTTGTCCATATTGGCCACGTTTAAATCAAAACTGGTGAAACTCACCCAGGGATTGGCTGAGACGAAAAACATATTCTCAATAAACCCTTTAGGGAAATAGGCCAGGTTTTCACCGTAACACGCCACATCTTGCGAATATATGTGTAGAAACTGCCGGAAATCGTCGTGGTATTCACTCCAGAGCGATGAAAACGTTTCAGTTTGCTCATGGAAAACGGTGTAACAAGGGTGAACACTATCCCATATCACCAGCTCACCGTCTTTCATTGCCATACGAAATTCCGGATGAGCATTCATCAGGCGGGCAAGAATGTGAATAAAGGCCGGATAAAACTTGTGCTTATTTTTCTTTACGGTCTTTAAAAAGGCCGTAATATCCAGCTGAACGGTCTGGTTATAGGTACATTGAGCAACTGACTGAAATGCCTCAAAATGTTCTTTACGATGCCATTGGGATATATCAACGGTGGTATATCCAGTGATTTTTTTCTCCATTTTAGCTTCCTTAGCTCCTGAAAATCTCGATAACTCAAAAAATACGCCCGGTAGTGATCTTATTTCATTATGGTGAAAGTTGGAACCTCTTACGTGCCGATCAGATTAAAACGAAAGGCCCAGTCTTTCGACTGAGCCTTTCGTTTTATTTGACCATGTTGGTATGATTTAAATTAATACGACTCACTATAGGGTCAGTGCGGCCGCGACTTCAAGTCACGTGAATTCCAAGCTTCGGATCCCACTGTGCTGGAAAGGGCTCTCGTTCACGCCGGCCCCGGCCCATCGGCTTCGGCCGGAAACGCGCGGGAATCCGCCATTTCTCCCGGCCGATACCGCCGAGACCCCAGGAAATCCGCCAGTTATTGAGCAACAATGGGGCCTTTGACGTTCCGAAACGAGGCCAGGGCCCGCGCTTTTCCTGGGGTTTCAGCTAAAACGCGGGAAAAGCCAGCCGGCCGAAAAGGCCCGGTTGCCCGGTCTAACGCCGCGAGAGGGTTTCGTTTTCCCGGTTTGGGCCATCGGGTTGCCAGCCGGCTGGTAGTCTGGGGAGCCTCCGGCATGATGAGGGCGGGAATGGGGCCTATTTGTCCCTGAGGAGGCCGGGGGCCTGGGGTTGGGTCGGCCGGGGGGCGGTAGGCTTTCGGGTTGAGTGGATAGGACCCCGGAGGGTCTGGCGGTCTGTAAGAAGGGCGGCCGCCGGTAGGGTCCGAACATTGGGAGCGTTTAGGCCCCCGGCATCACCCCCGGCTTTCCGCTTGGCGAGCATAATTGCGAAACTGGCCTTCCCGCCCTTAATCCGCCCGGCCCTCGCCCTCTCTGCCGAGCTATGGGCGGCCATATATAGGGCCCGATATTCGGGAATGAGGGTGGAAAGAGCTTCTTTCACCACGTCTCGGAATACATGCCAGCTTGCCAGCCGGCATCGGGCCAGGGCGGCTAATTGGGAGTCCGCCTCCGGCAAAGGACGGGCGCCAGAACGCCAGAAAGCAATAATCACGGTAAGGGTAGCGCCGATCTGGCCGGGGGTTGCCATCTGTAGGCAGGGACAATCGACAATCGGCTCTAAGGGGAGAGGGAGTCCCTTTCGCTCTCTGGGGCGACGTCGCGGCATGGCGCGCAAGATAAGGGATTCCGGGCCCGGCTAAAATAGCGTTTGCAAGTAATCACGCAATTTGATCTAATCCGAATCGCGGCAAGGGAATCGTCCCGGCCGATTCGCGGTCAATAGAAAGGACCCTCTAAAATGGCTCACGCAATCAGCATCATTAACGGCGCCGCTTCAATGGCCTATGTCGGCGAGACTCCCTGGCATGGTCTGGGGCAACGGCTCACGGTTGGCGCGCCGCTTGAGGCTTGGCAGGTTGAGGCCGGACTCAACTACAACGTCTGCCGCTCGCGCGTTCGCTTCGGCGCCACGGAGTCGCCCCAGGTTTGGGACGCGCGTCATGTTCTCTTCCGTTCCGACACAAAGGCCCCCCTGGCCGTGGTCTCGGAAGATTACCAGATTGTCCAGCCGGCCGAAGTCTTAGAGTTTTTCCGCAACCTTTGCGAGGACCACGGCTTCGCCCTCGAAACCGCCGGCAGTCTCTACCAGGGGGCCCGCTATTGGGCCCTGGCTCGGACCCCCGAGACCTTCACCCTGCCCGGCAACGATACGATCTCGCAATATGTGCTCATGGCGACGTCCTGTGACGGCTCGCTTGCGACCACGGGCCAGCTAACGAACGTCCGAGTCGTCTGCAATAACACCTTGCGCGCCTCCCTGGACTCGGGCGCCAAGGCCGTCAAGGTCCGCCATTCCTCCGTTTTCCACGCCACCAAGATGCAGATAGACCTAGGGCTGGCTCACGATACCTTCGGCCAATTCGCGGCCGCCGCTTCGGCCATGGCGACTCGGAAAATCAGCAAGAAAGAGGCCGTCTCAATCCTTATCCGCGCCATGGGTGACGACTCCAAGCCGGTAGAGGAACAGCCAAACGCGCGGGCGATGGGCGAGATTATCAACCTGTTTGACGGGAAGGCCATCGGCTCGAATCTGGCTTCGGCCGACGGGACTCTCTGGGGTCTCGTCAATGCCACGACGGAATACTTTGACCATCACGCTGGCCGGTCTCAGGACTCCCGCCTCGCTTCGGCTTGGTTCGGCCAATTCGGCGAGCGCAAGGACAAGGTTTTCGCCGAAGCCCGAGTCGCCCTCGCCGCCTAGCTGATTGCCTAGCAGGGGGCCCGGTTGAGACCCGGACTCCCGACTAGACAACCTGAGAGGAGCGCAACCCGTGAACCTAGGACTCCACGTTATCAAATTCCCGTCCGGCCGCTTCGGCTTTGTCGGGAGCATTCCGACGGCCTTAGGCCATGAGGCCCCCGCGACCACGGCCGACGTTATGGGCGGCCGGGCCCATAAGAACGCCGACGGCGCGCTTGTGGCCTGGAAATTCCCGGCCTTCGAAAGTGAGGCGGAGGCCCGCGCTTTCGCCGACTCCAAGGGTTGCAAGGTGCAGCCATGAGCGAACGTCCCTGTAATTGCGGCTCGGGACTCCCGTCTAGCTGGCTTCACGACGCCAGGGGAATCCCGGTCTCGCGCGTCTGCGACTCTTGTGTCGACAAGGTTAAGGCGAAATATCGCCCGGACGTTTTCACCGACTCGGCCTATTGGGCCGATGAACCGATAGAGGAGGAATGACCATGACTCCGATCTACGTTGACGGGACTCTCTACCTCCTGGACTCGGCCGGCTGGCTTGTCTGGGAGGCCCCCGGTTGGATTGTGGCCTATTACCTTGGCGCCATCGGACTCGGCCTTCTCTACGCCATCTGGCGGCCGCGTCTGGCGTTCTTCAAGGTGGGCGGGATTTGGTTCGGCCGGGTTGGCCGCCTCTTCCTATCGTTCGGCATGTCGCGCGCTTAGACCTTCTCACCTCCCGGCCGCCGTGAGACCCGGCCGGGTTATGAGAACGCCAAGCAACAGAGAAAGGACGGAGACCATGCACCCCTACATTAAAGGCATTTCCTCAACCGGACATAAAACGGTCGAGATTAAGAAGGCCGAATCGGCGCCCCACACTCCGGGCCCGTGGTACGGCACAAACACGGCCGGAGACCACAACCAAGCGATGGTGATAGCCGAAGCCACGGGCAAGACCATCGCCCTGGTCTATGACCGCAAGAACACGGCGCTATTGACGGCCGCGCCGGAGATGCTGGCGGCGCTGGAGTCGGCGCTAGCACAGCTACAGGAAGAAAAAGAACGCTGCGACGAAATGAATCTCGGTCCAGCGTTCACCGGAAATCTCGACGTAACGATAGAAGCAGCGCGCTCCGCCATCGCCCGCGCCAAGGGGGAAGCATGACCAAATTTGTATGCAGCTTTGCTTACGACGTTCCACACTATGTTGACTTCATCGTGGAGGCGGAGAGCGAAGAAGCCGCTCTAATCATCGCCCAGGACGCGCTTGACGCGGACCGATTCGCCCAAGTGCGCGGCCGGCCGTGCTACGAGAACGAAGCCGAGTTTCGGGTATTCACCGATGGCCCGGCGAACGGAGACGACCACGACCATATCCCAATGTTGGACGATCTCGACGACATCGCGCCAGCATCCGAGAAACTAACCGCCTGACGAGCCGGCAACGGCGAAACTCCCAGAACGGGAGTCGCGGTTTAAACATAGGAGACTACAATGCCCGATATTTCCAACATGGACGACATAATCGACGTGCGCGACATCATCGCCAGGGTCGAGGAACTAGAGGCCGAGGTGGAGACCGAGCACGACGACAGCGAGCGAGACTTGGTGCTCGACGCCAAGGCCGAACTCGAAACCCTAAACGCCTTCCTCGAAGAAATGCGCGGCAACGGAGGCTACGAGCAATGGCGCGGGAACTGGTACCCCGTTACCTGCGTCCGCGAGTCCTACTTCAAGGACTACGCCCAGGAGTTGGCCGAGGAATTGGACCTAATCAAATCGGACAGCCAATGGCCTGCTAACTGCATCGACTGGGACCAAGCCGCGCGCGAACTGCAGATGGGCTACACGGGCGCGGACTTCGACGGCATCACATACTATTACCAATAACCGTCATGCCCTACGCCCACCTGGTCCATCGCTTCGGGGAATAGTCCCCACCATACCCAGGGCTAAGGAGGCCCGGATAGAATGACCGTCCGTAACCGTGAATGGGCGACTCGCTTCGATAACTTTGAGGCCTGCGCCGACAACGCACCCGCCGGCACCTACGAGAAACAGAAGGACTTGCGCCGGCTAATCGGCGGGATTGTAGACGCGCTGATCTCAGGCCTGCCGGCGCACGGACTGAGGGGGGACAACTGCGACAGGGCCCGCGATCTGGAAATAGAGATTTATCGCTATCTGGTGGAAAGCAACCCCGACGAAGGCCTGTTCTACACGGCCGAAGGCTTCGGGTCCGCCATGGAGGGCCCGGCACGCGAGCGCGTCATATCCCAGGCCGCAAGCAATCTGGCAAATCTCCGCCTCTTAGGGGTGGTGCCGTGACGGGCGAACGCTGGGCCAGGATTCGCCCCTGGATAGAGGAGGCCGCCGCCGTGGCTATCTGCCTAGCCGGCGCATGGTTCGCCTTTGTCGGGCTCGCCGTGGCCCTGGGGATTGCCGAATGATGGCACCCCTGCAAACATCGAGAACGCGAGCCTATACCAGATACGCGAATGCGCGGCTCCGGGAGGCCTTCAAGATTCTCAACACGCCAGGTGCCAGCCAGTCCCTATGCGATACCGCCCGGCGGGCTATCAAAAGCCTGCGGGCCAACCTGAAGCCGAGGAAACCATGAGAACGATTCAATGGGAGAGGTCCCAAAAGTCCATGACCGCCGATTGGGGAGGTATGCGCTTGCACGTTAAGCGCGCCGCCCCACGGGCCCGTTACTTCACCGGCAAGATCGACGGGGAGCAAGTCGCCTACCATGATACCGAACAAGGGTGCATGGCTGAGACCGCGAAAGCGGCCAAGCAGCGCCGGCCGGAGGGCGCACCATGAACGCTCAGGAGTTCAGGACTATCGGCCCCCGAATCTTCGGTGAAGGCTGGCAACGCGAGGTCTCTATTCTGTGGGACATCAACGAGAGGACCGTCCGCAACTGGGTTTCCGGCAAGATGCCGATACCGGAGGCGATAGCGGCCGATCTGCGGGGGATGGAGGCGGTGATGATGGTCAAGCCGCTGACTCTGCTGCGGCTGATCGGTGGGCAGTTCGTCCACCAGCAAAGCGGCCTGATCTTCGAAGTGCGGCCGGTCGGGGGCCTGCGTCAGTCGGCGGGGACTTCGCGCCCGTCGGGCAGAGTCTCGACGTCTGCCGGCTGATCCTCCGGCATCCAATGAGGGTCGGACAGAAGATCGACGGCACGGCGGACTCTCTCCTCCGGGGGAAGGTGCGCCGTGTCCCGTTCCAGGCCTTCCTTGATCGGATTTCTCAGCGGCTTGAAGACGCCCAGCTTCGGCCGCGGGCTCAGGTCTTTGGCCTTCGGGTCCGGGAGCGCGCGAGCCTCCGCATAAAGTTGAGAACGCGAGGCCAGCCCGTCGAAAAATTTCTCCCGTTCCTCGCGCGGCATCTCGTTTAGCGGCCTCGCCGCCGTCGGCACCCCGGCGCGGTTTCTCTGGCGAGCCGCCCTGAGGGTGGCCAAATCGCGTATGCGCTCCGTCCTATCAAGTTTTACAAACGCGAGGAGTTCGCCGGGAAGCGGCAACCGATGGCCCCAGGCCCATTCCTTCAACGCGATCTGAACGGCTTTCTTCAGGAGGTCGGGAGGGAGGTCAAGCGCCGCCCGGTACTGCTCCACCCAGCCGGTGATTCGCGCCTTCTTTTCCTCGGCCGTTTCGTTCTTCTTCGCGCCAATCCCGAACTTATCCGCATAGTCGATCAATGGGAAAAGCAGCACGCCAAAGGCCAAGTTGTCCGCCGGCGCCAGCCTCACTTCGGCATCCCGCTCCGCTTCCGCCAGGGAGACCCCGTCCACTCCCGCCGGCAAGCTACCGTGATGAGGTTCCCACGTTTGGAGCGAGCGCATCAAAGATGGCCGCTCGGGCAATTCCGTCGTTGGGGCCAGTTTGGCTAGAGCCGTTTCCGTTGGATTTCTTTCGGTCATAGGCACCCTCCATCAGTTTTGTGAACGACGACTCCCGCAGGAAAAAATCAATGTCGGCCTTCCATCCTCGGTCGTTGTCGCCGCACAGGAATGGGCTGGATTTCAGTTTTTCGAGGCCCTGCAAAACGCCGCTCAGGCCGCCGGCGTCTTTCTCCCGAGCCCGGAATTTCCCCCGGCGTTGCGTGGTGAATTTCTGACATCGGGCGAGGCCCGTTTCCTGGGCCATCACGTTCCAGGCCGCCAGGAACAACAATTCAGCGTTTTTTTTGTCGTTGTCGAGATTGCCCGGCAAGGGGAGGACCCTCGCGCCCAATCCCTGACTCTCCGAAGGAGAGGAATCTCCTTCCTCCTTCATCTTATCTCCTTCCTCCTTCCTCTGCGGAGAATTTTCCGAACCTCCCCCATCGTCATCGTCTTCTGGTTCCGTATTTTCATCACCTAGTCCGACATAGGTACGGAACTCGTTTGGGAAAGGATGGATTGAGTTCGGTTTTTTTGGTCTCTGAAACCGCCTGAAGTTCCGAATTACGCCGTAATGACGACCGCACGCGGAGAACTTCTTTATTTGGTTATGTGCGACCATTTCCTCCAAAAGAGGGTCGATCTGCACGTTATCGGCGGGGAAAAGACGCATTTTTATGGTTGTCGGCTTCCATTCAAACACGCCGTTGTCGTCGGCTTCGTTGCGAATGGCGAGGGTAAGAAGGCGAGCCCACGGGGTCAGGAGGACAAAATCCTCGTCGGACCATTGCCCAGGATGCTGGGAGCGTATGCGCGCCATCAGCGCCGCGTCCGAGAAAGAAAAGAGGTCGATGTCATCCAAATGGCCCCCCTACGGGCTAAAGGGTTGAGGCCGGTAATTCCCGATAGGGCGAGAAAAGAGGGATCAACTCCTGTCCCGGCTGACGCGCAAGATACTGTGATCTTTCCGTGACCGTCAATGGTCATCGGAACCTTCCTGATTTGCGGCCATGATCTGGCAGAATTTCTGCATCTCCCTGGTGGTCATCAGCTTGCCGGCGACGGAATGAAGCCGGCCGCGCCGATAAACCGCGTGGCTCCCCAGCAGTCGCCGGAGAGTCGTTACCGCTTCGTAAGTTTGCTTTTCCTCCGGCTTCCCGGACCTGGGCTGGCGCCGGTTGGAGAACATATGAAGCTGCCGCGCGTCCATCACTTGAACTTCCGGGTTTCGCGGCCGTGCGCTTGCCAGCCGGGCCTTCGCGTTCTGGCGAACATCTCAAGGCGCGGCCGGTCGCCGTACAACTGGACAAGCCACGCGGGGATTTGGTCGGGCTTCCGCGAGTGCTCGCGGATCGGGGAGAAAAATTCCTTGCGGATGTCGTGCCGGAGAACGGGAAGACCCTTTCCGCGCTTGAACAGCCACACCTCTTCGCAGGCCCCGCCTCGGGTGTGATAGCCCTGGCCGAACTTCATCTTGACCTTGGTTGTGGTCTTCAGCCAGCGGAAGAGGACGGTGACGAATTTCCAACCGCATGACGTCGCCACCTCCAAAGCCTCGGGCAAGAGAGGGTCATAAACCCACATTGCTAAGAAAGCGTTTTTGGCGACGTTGACCGAACGAAACTCGGCCTTGATCTGGTCGATGGTGAGGGTCTGGTAATGGCGATCCGGCGACTTGAGGAGACCAGACTCGCGCTTGCGGACGTTGAACCTCCACGAAGGGTCCGCGTAGATAATTTCAATCGGCTTCGCCATCAGAAGTCTCCGGCGTCTGGCAGTTTCGGCGCGAAAAGAGCCGTCGGCGGCGGCGACATGGATTTCCGGTCATAGGTCGATTTCGCCCAGTCCCACAAAGCAGCGGCATCGGCGGCGTTATCGTCGGGAGGGTCCCACCCCAGTTGCCGACAGCGCGCCATCACCACGGCCTTCGGATTTTTGGGCCTCCCGTTGCCTACAAAATGGCGGCGAACCGTTTGCACATGGGCAGAACGAAACTCGACATTGAGGGACGCCGCGACGACTTCCACCTGAGTTTCAAGCCCAATGAGAAGTCCAGCGACAGCCGCCGACATGACGAACCCTGTCTGCTTTCCCTCCTCATCAAGTTTTGTCTTTCCGCCGAACGCCGGGGCCTCTGCCACAATCATGTCTGGGTTGCAGGCTTTGGCGAATGGATAGAGCCAGTTGGAAAAATGGAGGCAGACTGGGCCTCGCCCCCGGCCGGCACTGGGATTATTAAATACGCCCAGGCGCGGTTTCCCGCCCGGTCCATCAACAGCCCAACCGCATTTAGTGGCCACATCCAAACTTAGGATAATCATGCCCGCGGCCGTTGGTTAAGGCGCTGCTCACGCGGGGTCGCCCATCTTACGTTTCCAGGCTTATAGTCCCCGTTATTGTCTGGATAGCGATCTATCGAGTGGCGAGACGAAGGGCGCGGGCCGACATGACCAAAGAAGGCAACAAAATCATTGGCCCATTCGTCGCATACCGTGATCCCGCGCGCTCCGTATAACCGGAAATCTTGGCTATTTTGGTTGAAGCACCTGGACTTCATCCCCTTCCAAATTCTGTATTCGGGGATTTTTCTAAATCCGGCCGTGGCACCGTGCTTGGTCGAGTTCTTTCTAGTGACCTCTCGCCGCAGACAGCCGCAGCTTTGCGTGCGCCCAAGCCTTAGGTGCCCAAGGTTGTGAACCTTTTCCTTGCCGCACTGACATCTGCACAGAACGCGGCGCGTTTTATGGACAGGACGGCCAGGATAGGCGCGAAGCTGTGGCTTCATTTCGCGCACGACCGTCAACCGCCCAAACCGCGCCCCCACCACGGCGATCATGGAAATTATTCGTCGTTGGCTAGATAGACGGGCTTTTCGCCTTCGCCGCTGGTCGGAACTTGCAGCCGGCGGCGGGTCTCGGCTTCGTCCAGCCCGTGCATGAAGTCCAGTTGGCCGCCCTTGCCGAGGGCGCCGAAGACGATTCGCAGGTTGTCCTGGATTCGATCCCGCTCCTCGGTCTCCATGGAAGCCGTGTCGCGGTTTCGCGCGTAGATGGCGTAGCCCAACTTCAGGTCGGTCGGCTCGATGTTGCTGGACGCCTTCAGCTTGGTGCGGATTTCCTTGATGTCGTCGGCGAGCGGCGTGATGTGCTTGGTCTTCAGCCGGTCGATCTCCACTTCCTTGTCGTAAATCTGGGCAAATGAAGCGAGCACTTCGTTGGAGAACGAGTTCAACTCGATGACCGGCTCCTCCTTCGTCTTGGCCGGCCCTTTCCGCTTTGACTTCGTGCGACTCGGCTTGCGAACCATGTTCAGGATTCCTCTAGGTTGCTGGTTACTTGGGGAGTTTGAAAGGAGAAGGCGGTGCCGCTTTTTCGTCAGTCCCTCTGGGGGGGAGCGAGAGGGAGGACACGGCACCGCCTATCCGTGCGACTCGGGAAGTTGCACGGAATGTCCACGGCTCAGGGTCGGCAGGCTTGCCGTCTCGCCCCGCTTGATAGCCTGCCTCGTAAGCCGTTTCGATCTGCTGATTTGCGAAATGGATGCCAACCATGTGGGGGTTCTCTTCCCTCGGGTTGGTCCGCATGATGGCGCGAGCCCGGTTGGGTATGCGCTTGACGAATCCCCGCTCCTGGAGCGCGTCGAGAAGCCGGAATATGTTGGCCTTGGATTTGAGACCCAGCGCCGCCGCCATTTCTTCGTAATTCGGCGCAATCCGATTGGCCTCCATGTAGCGATCAATGAAGGCCAGAAGTTCCTGTTGGCGCTTAGTAAGCAAGTTGTCCCCCCGGACTGCCGTGTTTAAGCCGCGTCTGTCAGAAAGTCGTTGGGAGTGACCTTCCCCTTGGTCGCCTCCTTGATTCGCTTCGCCACATCCTTGCTCGGCCAATCACCGTAGCAAAGTTCGGTGACGTAGGACGGGGAGAGGCCAACGAGGCGGGCAAATTCTTTCCGCTTCATCTTCTGGCGCTTGATCCAATCGGCGAGTTTCATGTCACGACCATTACCTGAAGAACTGTCGGTTCGTCAATGCCGATTTCTTTGCCTTGACAAAAAATTCGTTATTAGGCAAAAACGGGGCATCGCGAATCGCAGAATTTCACGGGGGAGACGATGCCTGACACGACCAAAAATAGCGCCATCGCGCCCGACAAGGACCTGATCGCGCTTGTGGTCGAATTGGCAAAAATCGGGTGCAGCCCGAATTGCTCCGCCAAGCTACGCGATGAGATCACCCGCACTATCCGGCTCATTAACGCGGTGCCGATGGTTTCCGCGAAGACCTGCGGGGTTTCAAAATGAGCATGGACATCTGCAAGTCCTGCCGGGTCTCTGTCGATTCGGATGACGACCCCGGTTGCTACGCGCCGAACTTTGAGTGGCGCGGCTGTCTCTGCGAACCCTGTCGGGAGCGCAAAGGCCTTACTCCCACGGATGACGATGAAATAGAGGAGACAGAATAATGACGGGCATCAATGTTGCCGGCGTCTACCAGATTGCGCCCGAGGCTTACCATAGCGATCCATGCGAAACGCCGTCATTGTCGACCAGCGTCGGCAAGGTACTTCTTTCGAAGTCGCCGCGTCATGCCTTCATGGCCCATCCGAGACTCAACCCTAACTACGTCGCCGAAGAGAAGGCCGCGTTCGATCTTGGGTCCGCCGCTCACGCTCTCATGCTGGGCGACCCGACTCGCTTCGCCATAATCGACGCGGCGGATTGGCGCACGGCGGAGGCCAAGAAAAAGCGCGAACTGGCGCGGCTGGACGGGAAGATTCCCCTTCTCACCAAGCACTGGGAAGACGTGCAGAAGATGGTCGCGGCGGGGAAGCTCCAGCTTGCCAGCCATGAGGACGCCTCGGACGCCTTTATCGGCGGGAAGGGAGTCCCCGAGGTCTGTTTAATTTGGCAGGAAGGCAAAATCTGGTGCCGCTGCAAACTGGACTGGATGCCAAAGCAGGGCTCCGTATTCTACGATTACAAATCCACCGGGATGAGCGCAAACCCGGATAGCTGGGAGCGCCAGTTTTACGCCATGGGATATGATTTCCAGTGTGCGTTTTACCGCCGCGGAATCCAGAAAGTCCTCGGCATCGGCCAGCCGCATTTCGAATTTGTGGTTCAGGAGACCGACGACCCTTACGCCTTAGCCGTGGTCGCCGCTCATAACTCCACCGTGGAAATGGCCGACCGCAAGGTCGACAAGGTTCTTGAGTGGTGGGGCTGGTGCCTCGAAAACAACAAGTGGCCCGGCTACCCGAACCGCACCGTGACGCTCGGGATGCCCACCTACGTCGAAAATCAGTGGCTCGCCATCGAAGAACGCGATGCTCTCGCCAAGGAGGGCAACAAGAATGCCCTGTTTGAGCGGGCGATCAACTGGCAAGCGCCCATCAAACCAGGAGAAAAGAAGTGAAGATCATTTCGCTACAGGCTGAGAACATCAAGAAGCTGGTCGCTATCGAGATCACGCCGAAGGGCAACCTCGTCCAGATCACGGGGAAAAACGGGTCCGGCAAGACCAGCACCCTCGATGCCATCTGGTGGGCCATCTGCGGCGCCGGCCACATTCAGAGCACCCCGATCCGCAAGGGGGCCAAGGAAGGCCGTATCCGCTTGGACCTGGGCGAGATCATCGTCACCCGGACCTTTAAGAGCAAGGAAGAGGGCGGCTACACCACTTCGATCACCGTGGAAAGCGCGGAGGGTGCCCGCTTCCCCTCCCCTCAGAAGATGCTCGACGCGCTGTTCGGGGAACTGGCCTTCGACCCGCTGGAATTTACCCGGATGAAGCCGAAAGAGCAGTTTGACACCTTCAAGCGATTCGTCCCGGACGTCGACTTTGAGAACATCCAGCGGCTCCAGGACGGGGACTTTGCCAAGCGCACCGAGGTTAACCGACAGGCCAAGGAAAAACGTGGCGCCGCGTCCCTGATCGTTCTCCCGGAGGATTGCCCGACCGAAGCGCGGAACGAAGCTGACCTGATCGACCAGCTTGCCAAAGCGGCCTCCCATAATGCCGACATCGAAACCCGAACCGAACGGCGGAAGCAGGCGGCCGAAAAGATCGAGGCGAACAAGGCAAAGGCCGCCGATCTCATGGCGGCGGGGAAAGCCGGGGCCGCCGCCATCACCCAGGCCGCCGGTCTGGTCGTTGAAGAGATTAAGGCGGAGATAAAGCGCCTGAGCGAAAAGGCGGAGGCGACCGCGGCGAAGGCCGTTGCGGACTGCGAAGACTTGGCGACGGCGACCGCGGCCGACATCCACAAGCTAGAGGTCGAAACAGCCGACCTCCAGAAGAAGCTCGACGCGGCGCCGGCCCTTCCCGACCCGGTCGACGTCGACGCCCTCCGCCAGCAAGTCGACTCGGCCAAGGACCACAACCTGATGGTTGCCAAAAATCAGGAAAAGGCCGCGCTGATCAAGGCCGCGCTGGACTTGGAAGACCAGAGCGCCGCCCTCACCAAGGCGATGACCGACCGCGAAGAGGCGAAGCGCAAAGCTATCGCCGAGGCCAAGCTACCGGTCGACGGGATCAGCTTCGGCGACAACATGATCCTGCTCAACGGTCTGCCGTTCGACCAAGCCAGCGATGCCCAGCAACTCCGCGTCTCTATCGCTATCGCAATGGCGTCCAATCCAAAACTCCGGGTGATCCGGGTCCGGGATGGGTCGCTGCTCGATGAAGACGCCTTGAAGCTACTGGAGGAGATGGCCAACCAAGAGGATTATCAGGTGTGGCTGGAAAAGGTCGCATCCGACGGCAAGGTCGGATTTGTCCTAGAGGAGGGACGCCTGAAGACCGAAAAACCCAAGGAAGAAGGGAAACTGCTATGACATTCACATTCCGTCCCGGCAAGCGTGAGGTTGGCGAAGGCGTGCCGCTGCTGGTGGGGCTCGTTGGCCCTTCCGGTAGCGGCAAGACCTACAGCGCCCTCCGCTTGGCCAAGGGCATCCAGTCCGTCGCCGGCGGCAAGCTGGCGGTGATCGACACCGAAGCGCGCCGGGCCCTCCACTATCAGGACAAGTTCAATTTCGACTACGCGGAGTTCGGCGCCCCGTTTTCCTCGCTGCGCTATGCCGAAGTCCTGACCGAGGCGGCGAAGTTCGGCGCCAAGACCATCGTGGTCGATTCCATGTCCCATGAGCATGAGGGCCCAGGAGGATACCTGGAGACCCATGAGACCGAACTAGACCGGATGGCTGGTGACGATTGGGCCAAGCGGGACCGGGTGAAGTTCACCGCCTGGATCAAGCCTTCCATGGAACGTCGCCGGCTGATCAACACGCTGCTCCAGATCAACGCCAACTTCGTCTTCTGCTTCCGGGCCAAGGAGAAGCTGTCTTTGCAGAAGGGGGAAAAGGGCAAGATCGAGCCGGTCCCCATCGGCTGGCAGGCCATCGCCGGCGAGGAGTTCGCCTTTGAGATGACGGTGCGCTGTCTCCTCACCCCTGGGTGCAACGGCATCCCGGACTGGTCCGACGAGGCGCGAAAGAACGACGTCCCGAAGCTGATCGAGCCGCACCGCGGTATTCTCAAGCCCGGCCGGCAGTTGGACGAGGAGATCGGGCGGGAACTGGCCTTGTGGGCAAGCAACCAGCAGGGCGTGAAGATGGAAGACCATGGCGACCTGGAAAGGGTCGAGAAGCTGAAACGGGTGGCCATGGACGTTTCCACCATGGGAACCGTCGCCCTGGAGAAACACTGGAAAAGCCTCTCCAAGGCCGACCAGACCGCTCTCCTGCCCTACAAGGAGGCCTTAAAGGACGACGCCGCGGCGGCCGACAAGGAGCGGGAGAAAGAGGCGGAGGACCTGTAGTGGCCTTCCGGCTCCCTCAGAAGCGGAAGCCCCCCCGGAAGGCGCCGAAGAAGGCTGGGTGGCCCATCCGGTGCCGCGCCCACCTCACGCACATCCGGGGCCTGGAATGCCTCCTGCGGGGCCAGCAGGGGCATGTATGCACCGGGGAGGTCCGGGCCTGCCACCTCCGCCAGGGGACCGACGGAGGCATGGGCGTGAAGCCCAGCGACTGCTGGACATGGCCGGGGTGCGACGGGCTCCATGCGGAGCAGCACCAGATAGGGGAGGCGGCCTTCCAGGACAAGTACGGCCTGGACCTGCGTGATATTTGCGCCGCGCTGTGGCAACGGAGTGACGCCGGGCGCAAGTGGCGTTACGAAAATAAATGAGCAACAGAGAGAACCATAGGACATGAGCGACACCGTTTTCAGGCCGCCGACCGGGAAAGGCCGTGAGGGCCTTAAAGGGATAATGGTGCGGTTGCCCTCGGCTGAGTACGAAGCGATCGAGAAGCGGTGCCATGCCCTCGGCAGTTCGATGAACGCCTTCCTTGTGGAAGCCATCCGGTTTGCGATGGAACATATCGAGGAGCCAAAGCCATGACCTCCCCGATGACCAAGGATGGAGTAGAGGCGGCTGCGCCGAAGGAAATAATGCCTCCGTTCACCAAGAAGAACCTTGGGTCGGTGCTGTGTGGATGGTCCCACGATTTAGAGATCGCCTACCGGATCGCAGCGGAAAATGACAGCAAGTTATACCGGGCGACGGACGCCTATGTGGTAGCTCGCGTGATAGGCCATGGCGTTAGGTTGGCTCTCTATCCTCACCGAACTACAGCAGGAAATTACCACCTTCGCGTTCGGGATGAAGCCAGCAAAGACGCACGGAAGGCGCTGGCGGTTGCGGATGCCCTTGATAGGGGCGCGGGCTTCAACTGCACGTTTCAAATGAAACTGGAGTCGCGCAGCGCCTTGGCAAGGCGGGCAGGCGTCGATTCGACATCTCGTTTCGCTCTTTTGTCCCCCGGCCAGCCCGAAGGGCCTAAATCATGAGTCCCCGTAGTCTGCCGCCTCGCATCGTGCGCCGCATTCCGAACACGCAGCACACTTCGACCGGCACCAATCAAGGCGACCTGCTGATGGACAACAGCGGCGACTGGTGGCGCGTCACGGGCGCGGAGACGGCGAGTGGAACCGGAGCCTCGCCTCGTTACATTGATGCTGACGGCTTTATCAGGAGCAAGTCATGACTCCCCGTAAGTCCAAGGCTGCGAAGAAAAGGACAGTGAAGGTGGTGGAAGATATGAAAGTAGGGCCTCCGGCCTCGGCTGCGCCGAAAAGGAAGAAGGTGACGGCGGCTGAGATATTCGCAAAGGAAGGCGTGCATCTCGGTTCGGTCGAGAAAGCCCTATCGTTGGACGCCCAGCGGGTTGGCGCGGCGTGGTTCGGGATGATGCCAATGTCTCCCGGAAAGGGCCAATTGACCTTCCACATGATCGAATGCCGCCCAACCGCCCGCGCCCAAGCTGGATTGGATGAACTTGTCGAGGCGGGGCTGATTTCGGTCGAACCCTTCAACCAATATGGCGGCTTTGTCTACAAGCCGATCTGGAATTTCGAGCCGCTTGGGGAAAAGTGGATGCGGAAAGTTCTGGCTGGCAATGCCGGCGACCCGCTGCCGCTAATCGAGAAAATCACTCTCCCGCCCTCACCGGCCAAAGGCCGCCACAACCGTAAACCTAAGAGGAAAGCATGAGCACGCAAACGATGGGGCCTGAATACGGCACCGACGCCTACAAGCAGCAGGTCGAGACGATCCGCACTGTGATCGGTGGGGCGGCGGCGGATATGAAAGAAGCCGAGCGAATGTCCATGCTCTACATCATGGACACCAGCTTTAGCCGGGCGGCGATCTGTCAGGCCCTCAAGGAAGTCAAAACCGAGAACGGTTGGTAAATCCATGACCCAAGCGGAGTCGGAAGTGATTACTGAGGAAGCGGTCGAGGCTGCCAGGAACGCGATAATGGACCTGCTGACCACGAAGGTCCCGGCGCAGAAGCCAACCATCGCGGAACTGGAGATGATGCTCCAGTCCGATCCCGGAAGCGCAACGATGGCCCTGAATGGCGAGATTTCAACCCGGCGGCAAGTTACGACGAATGCCGAGACAGTCGCCCGCGCAGCCCTCACCGCCGCAACCCCTCACCTCACCCGCGTCCAGGGAGCGGAGTTAGATACGGCGCTGGCAATTCTGGCGCGAACCTATACGAACGATGACGACGTTTCCGGGTACACGGTCGAGGGGCCAATTCGGGATTTCTATGTCGGCGGCAGGCATACCCAATTTGAGGTTCTGCGGTCTTGGGAAATGGTGCGCCGACATTTGCATATGCCAACGGAACCCCTCCCGCCCCCGCCTAAGGAGATCGGATGATGGTCAAATTTATTCCAGAAGGTTCGTTCTCAGATTCCACCTCTCCTGCCCTAACGGCAGAGATGTTCATCTCGTACTGGAGTGCCGAACTCGCGGCGACCTGGGCAGACGACCCGCGTGAGATGACAACGCTGGAGAAGGCCCTCAAAGAGAAGTTCAACGAAGTAGCCACCACCGCCCGCGCCGCCGCGTTCGCTGAGTGCGAGAAGGCGGTCCAGGATGCCTACGACAGGATAACCATTCCGATGATCAGCCAGGACACCGTGAACTTCTTCATCCAAGCCATCCGCCAGCGCATGGAGGCCGAGCGTGGATAGCTTATCCGAGCTTCGGCAGAAGGCGAGAGAGGCCAGAGCCAATCAGGCATTGTGGCCGGCCGACGCCGTTCTCCTCGCAGCCCTGGAGTACGCGGCCGAGTGGCACACAGAACGCCGCGCCGAATGTGAGGAGGAGGCCGAAGCGGCGGCCAAGAACAAGTGCTTCAAGGTTGCTCACGATCTCAAAATGATGGCCGCTGTCCACACACGCAGCATCACCCACTTCCGCTCTCTTATCGAGGAGATGAAGAATGCCAAGCCTGATTGAGCGGTTGACAAGTATATCTGGACGCAGTGGCAGCAAACTATCAGTTGTCGATGCGCGGGACTGTTATGCGGCAGCTACCGCCCTCGCCGCCCAGGAGGCAGAGACGGAGAAGTTACGGGCGCAAATGGGAATGACGCTCGGCGTAGGCGGCGGCGGCGGAAAGCTATTTGTGCATGGCGACTATGACAGCATCAAGGCCGCGCAGGCTTGGATATTCCGCGCCGAGAAAGCGGAGGCCGAGAACGCCCGGCTGGTGGAGGCACTATCTAATACCTTACAAATATTTGGGATCATAATTGACGACATGGATGATCCAAAAGTAACTGCGCGGCATGGGGCAGAAGTTATCCGCGAAGCCCTCCGCACCCAGAAGGACTCCCCCAATGAAGGTTGATCTGGACCAAATCGAAAAACTAGCGACTGAGACGGAAGCCGCTCGCGTCCAATATTGGAGGCTACATGCAGAAAATGTGGTCGGTGACGAATGGACGCAGGCGAGAATTGCCTACAACTCCACCGCCGATCAGTTGCGTGCCGAACTGACGCCGACAGGCATCCTTGAACTGGTCTCCCAAGCCCGCTCTGCCGAGGCCCTGCGTCTAGAGGTGGAGCAGTTGCGTGATGGGTTACGGCGTTATGCCAAGGAACACGACGAAGCCTGTACTCATGCCTTAGAGGCGCTTCGGTCAGCAGCGGCCCTGCGTGAGTCACTGGCGCGGGCCAAGGGGGCGCTAGAGCGTGCGAAGCGGATATTCGCCATCATCAACGACAGCCCGGACGATCCTCGGGTGGCTGCAGTCGAGGGCATGAACGGCATCCAAGACGCCCTTTCTTCCTTGGGCGAAGCCCCGCCGCGCCCTGAAGGTACTGAGTGCTGGGCGGTCGTGGATAAGGAGGGGAGGGTTTCAAGAATAGTGACTAAAGAGAAGACCGCCCAGGCATTCGTCCTGGCTTTAGACAATGATGGGTCCGACTCTGAACCCCACTCCATCATCCCCGGAACCTTCGTACCGACGGGGAGCAAGTGAGCGAATTTCTGATTCCGGTCAGCATTGAAGGTGAGTTTCATCATACGGCTGACTGTCACTTGAAACGCGGCACGTTTTGCAACTGCGGCCTTAATCTGCGGCTGTACCGGGAGGTTATCAGATTGCGCGAGATCGTGGCTAAACACGAAGCGGCAGAGGTCATGCTTGACCGAATTACGCGCCACAAGTTCGACGCATTGCCGCCAGCGCTTCGTATGTCTGCCCTCTCGTCGCGCCTAGACGAGAAACGCCGTGAACGGGAAGAAATCAATGAATGACCAAAATCTCAGGGCCGTACTGCCCGCATTGCTGCTTTTGGCATTTCTGCTGGGGGCAGTCGTCCAATCCGTCTACCCGATTGTAAGACCATGACTGACCTCCCAGTGGCCAGCCTGACAGAGAGAGCGGCGAAGGCTTATGACGAAGCCGGAGGCGTGACCCACCATCGGGACGCTGAGGCCGAACTGACGCACAAGGCCGGTATAGCAGCCGTCCTTCGTCTCGCCCTCACAGAGCCGCCGAGCGAAGCGATGAAAGACGCGGGCGTAAAGTCGGCCATCGAGGAGTTCCATGCAGCCCCTGATGAGCAGCCAATACTGGCGTTACGCCGTCGGATTAGCGATCACAGCTACACCGCCATGAACCTACAGCGTCTTAAGGATGAGGGTATTGAACCGTGAAGATGATTCTGGGCTGGTTCTGCTTCCACCTCTATACGAAATTGCCGACCACTTGGGCGTGGAAGTTAGAGGACTGGATTCTGCCTTGGGCCGGATATTACGCCCATTCAGATCGCTGCGCTTCGCGCTCGGCTTCGCCGAAAGGAAGGATGTAGATGAAGCGTATCGAACTGACGAAGCAGGACCGCGAGATATTGGCCGCCGCCGGCTGCACGGTTCCCGCCAACACCCATTGCAGCGCCGAACTGAAAGGCTACGGCCTTGATTGGGACGACCTGGGGCCGTTCACATTCTCTATCCAGTGCCCGTACTGCAAGCACGGAATCGCCGCCGATCAGGACACGCCAGAGGACATTGAATGCCCGAAGTGCAAGGGCGTCATCGCGCTCGAATTTGGCAACATCGACGTGGACGCCTACATTTCCGCTTCGCCGCAGATCACGCCAGCCGACAAGAAATGGCTGGACTGGAAGAAGCAAACCTTGGCCGAAGCGCCACACTCCAAAACCAATCGGGAGGGCTGAAAGGTGAAATATGAGATGCGCCAGCCGTGCCCTAAGTGCCCGTTTCGGTCGGATGTTAAGCCATACATAACACCAACGAGGGCGCGGGAGATTTTGACCGGCAACGCCGAGTTCGCTTGCCACGCCACGCTCGATTACGCCCACGACGATGAGGACGGCGAAGGCAAGGAGACCCCCAAGACGCAGCATTGTGCTGGCGTTCTGATCTGCCTCGAACATGACGAACGGCCCCATCAGATGATGCGGATTGCCGAAAGTCTGCGGTTTTACGACCGCACGAAGCTGGACATGGACGCTCCTGTTTATCGCGGGGTCCGTGAAGCCATCGAAGCCCACAAGCGAAAGAAGCCTGCCGCAGGCAGCGCGAAGCGCCTAACTTCTACAGTCGGGGAGGACGGCAGGGGCCGGGCATGACACTCACGCCGCTCTTGGCGCTCCATCTCCTGATTTGCCCCTTCCCCGGCGACGCCTGTATGTCTGTGCCGCCCAAGGACCAGCACTACTTCTCCTCCCGCTCGCTCTGTGAGGACGCCGCTCTCCAGGCGATCTGGGACGGCTTCAGCAGCGGCTACCGGGTGAGGTCGGCCGAGTGCAAGTTGGTATGGGTCGACGTGAACCGCGGATTCGGGACCGTCCCGCCGGTCAAGCCGCCGGTTTAGCGGCCTTCCACTTATCCTCGGCGGCCTTTGAGGCAACGGTGGCCTTAGACCACATGGCCTCCAGTTCCTCCGCCGTTAACTTACCCCCCTTGTAGAGGGCGTAGGTCTGCTCGGCAAAGGCCAGGACGGCGGGGCCTTCCTTGGCCAGGGCGATAAGCAACTCGATGGCGGCGGGGCTCATTTCGGCACTCCTGCGATGATCGTGGCAAGCTGCTTCGCCTCGACCGTGACGACGGCGATGTCCTGGTCGAGATCGCGGGGGAGAACCCGGCTGGTGTCCGAGCAGATCGGCGACACCACCTGGACCACCTTATCCACCGAGTCCTGCACGCCCTGAGACAATTTGCCGGCGGCGCGGAAGTCCGCGAGGGTCGACAGGCTGACCGCGTAGGTCCCGCAGGCGGTGATGAGCGACTTCTGTGTGGTCTCCTGTTGTGGTGCCGTGCAGGCGGCGAGCAGGATGACAAGTCCGATAATGATCCGGTTCATGGGCACTCCTAGGGGGCAGGTGTCGGGGATGGAGCCGCAGCCGCGGCGGTGTTAGCGACCGTACTCGCGGTGCTGGCGACGGTAGAGGCGGCGTCAAGAGTCTTGGCCACCATGGCATCCTTGGACGCGCTGCCCGTCGAGGAGCCGAAGTTGAACCCTGAGGCGTCCTTGATGACCGAGAGCAGCCCCTGGGAAATCATGCCGAGGAACAGGTTGATAGTCCCGGCCGTCGGCCCGTCCAGCTTGGAGAAGACCACGACATAGATGAAGGCGCCAACGCAGCCCATCAGGGCGATGTAAGAGAAGACGATAAGGGTCAATCGCTGATTGGGAGATTCGCGCCAGTCGACGTTGTGACGGCGTTCCTTGAAGTCATCGGCCATCAGGACACCCCCTTCTTCCTCGGGTCGCCGTTGGCGGCGAGCCATTGGTCACTGACTTCGATGTGAAAATGAGCGTTGGCCCCCGTCGCCTCCATGACCACGTCATAGGACGAACCAAGAGCCTTTCTCAGGGTCGCCGTCACAGTCACTATTTCCGCCTCGGTGAGATCGTGGGAGCGCAGGTCGACCGCGAGCCCGACGTAGTGCAGCGACGTCGCCATGTGCTGGCCATCCCGGAGGGCGGTGATTGTCGGCTCCCTGGCCGGGACCTTAGACCGCAGAATGGGCCCCATGATCTCCTCCGCCTTGGCTATGGCGTAGAGCGTAGCGGCGTGGATGCCTTCGAACTGGACGCCGTCCTTGAGGTTCATTAGTGCGACCTGAAGGCTGAGACGGCGATGGTGATAAGACCGGTCACGGCGGCCCCCACCAGAACCATGAAGGCGGTTATATACCCGCGCTCCGTCAGCTTTCGCATGGAGTGAGCATGAATAAGATCAGCCCGCAGGTTATTGACGCTTTCCTGGCTGAAGATGTCGACCCCAAGAAGCTGGAACATCCGCTGAATAGCTTTCTCAGCGCAGAGTTCAGCAATCTCCTCAACGTCCTCTTTGCGGAGGGGGCGACGTCTATCTATTTCCTCTACTTTCGGCTCTCGGTCCATTGTCGCTTCCTAGCCTCTTGTCTATGGCCAAGGTTTTCAGGTGATTCGGCGCACCGGCGGCAACGTCAGGGCCTGGATGTCGAACTGGCTCAGGTACTGGCTGTAGACCTGAATCAGGGTGATATGGCCGCCCAGTTGAGAGGCCGACCCGCTGTTGCTGCCGATGTAGAACAAGGTCGGGGTGAGGTCGACCGTCGCGGTCCCTGTGACCGCCGTGGCGCCGTCACCGGACGACGCCTGGGCGCCGGACTTCAGCGAGAAGGCCACGCGCCGGCTCTGGTTGGCCACATTGGCAACGGTCGTCGCGAACTGGGCAAAGGTGCTGCTCTCGGTCCAGGGCTCCGCGGCGGAGGCCGCGAGGGTGGCACGAAGCTGGGCATCGTTGGTGGCGTCGAGATACCAGACGAACCGGTTGTCAACAAAGGTCGTATCCGGGACAGAGTATTCGGCCAGGATCGTGCATTGGGTGCTGTTGTAGACAGGACCGGCGGGAAGCCAAGTCAGCGTCTCCGCAGCGCGGGTAACTGTCGACCCGGCCGTGACGATGGCGGAGGTGTCGAAGGTCCCAACCTCCTCCTGGACGCAATCCACGGCGATCTTGTCGGTGTCGGTCGCAATCTTGAACACCACCGTCGGGTCGGTGTTGGTCTGCCCAATGGCGACTCTGGTCCAGGTGGTCGAGTTGATCAGGCTGGTGATCGCGGTGTAGGTAGAGCCGCCGTCAAGGGACATTGAAATGGCCCCGGAGCCGGTGATCCGCTTCACATAAGCCGAGAATCGGCGGGCGTTGCTGGCCGAGGTAATCGCCTGACTACAGGTGCCGTTCGCCGCGGTGGCCAGGAGGCTTGACGCTGAATTGGCGCTCCCGTCGATCCCGGTCTGATCCTTGACCGCGGTGATGTTGGACTTCGTCCAGGAGGCGTTCGACAGGTCCCGGCTCCGCAGGCACCCGTTGGTGCGCGCCGGCTCCATCAGCAGGCCGAGGAACAAACCGGTGTTGATCTGGTAGTCGAAGCGGGCTTGGTTGGCCACGGCCGTCTTCAGAAGGCCATCCGCACCGAAATAGGTGGCGCAGGTCGCCGCGTCCGCCCGCGCAAAAGTCAGCGCCGGATGGATGACCTTCGAAGCGAAGTTGAAGTTGGCCGACGGGAAAGCAAGCGTCATGGATCAACTCAACGGGTTAAGTTTCATCAGGCGCACGCGGAGGGTTCCGCTATTGAGGTTCACGGCCCCCCCGGTGTTGTTGGCCAGGACAGCCGTTGCGGTATTGGCCGCCGTAACCGTCACCGAGAGGACGAGGTCGGTCACATCGAGGGAGAACGAAGCGATGCAGAAGTCCCCGAGGGCGGCGCCGGGGACCGTCACATCCTTGGCCTCCATATCGCCGTCGGCTATTGAGCCGGGGTCCCAGGTTACGCTGGCGTCGATCCACACCACGTCCTGATAGGCCGAATTTCCAAGATTGGGGGCGTTGACCACGTTTTCCGGCAACTGGACCGAGGGGAAGAACAGCGGGCATGTCGCCGCGGGGTTGCGCGTCGTCCCGGTGCCGATTCCTCCCCCTGTCCCGATCAGGAACATGGTGTCAGAGCCGAAGTTTCCGTTATTCGCCCCGACGTTCGAATAGAAGTCGTAATAGGCGGAAACTGCCGGTTGACCGCCGCCGCCGAAGGTCGAGGAGTTGTAGGCGAGGAGCGTGTTGTCGACGCTCAGGTCGGCGATGCCGTTGGCCGAGGTGATGAAGCTGTATTGCGGGGTGGTCGACGGGGTCGAGATCATGTCCGCGGAGGTCAACAGGGTCAGCGAGCCGTCGCACTGGAGGCGAGACCCGCTAACCTTGATCTGCCGGGTGACGTTGCTGCAATAGATGAACGTCCCGTAGGCTTCGCTGTAGAGATTGTTCAGCGTGATCTGCTGGCTCAGGTCGATGTTGAAGGCGCACTGGACATTGTTGAGCAGCGCGGTGTCGACCGTCAGCGTCGTCACTGATGTCGCCTCCAGGAACTTCTCAGCCCCCGAGACGTAGACGTTGCTGATCTGGATGGCGTCCGCAGAGTTGAAGCGGAAGCACTTCGTATTGTTGCCCAACCGGCCGAAAGAGATGTGGTCGAAGACGAAACTGTCCGTCTGGTTCGGGTGCGCCCCGTTCGCCGTGTAGAAGTCGAAGGCCACGGCGCAGTTGTCGATCACCAGACCTTGGCAGATGCCGTGAGCCAGGAACCCATAGACGCCGGTCACGCCGTTCGACACGTCACCGCCGTCGAGGAAGAGGTTCTGGGCGCCGATGTCGTACAGGCCTTCGTTCGTGTCGTCGTCGCGGAATGAAATGATCGCGCCGGCCGTGGTCCGCTTGATCACCGACCCCGTGGGGACAGTGGAAGCCAGACCTCCGCCGGCCGCTTCACCGACCAGGAGGATGGCGCCATACTTCACCCGGATACCGTCGCCGCTCACCAGATAGGTGCCCATCGGGAACAGGACGGTGCCGCCGATCTCGTCCAGGGCGTCAATCGCCCACTGGATTGCCTGGGTGTCGTCCGTCACCCCGTCGCCGGTGGCGCCGAAGTCCTTCACGCTGACGCTTTCCGCCAGCTTGCTCTGGATCGTCCGCGTAACCGCATGGGGATAGGGGGCTGTGTAGAACAGGGTGTCTGCGGTGCCGAAGGGAATACGAATCCAGCCGCCCCCGGAGGCCCCGGTCGGGATGATCACGTCGTTGTTATCGTCCGGCCCCGTCGCCGACGAGTCCCAGCGGAAGAACCCCTGCCCGCCATCCCCCGCCGTGGCGATCCCGCGGATGAAGGTATTCATCCCGGTCGTTCCGATGAACGCCCGAAGTTGGGCCGCGGTGTCGCACCCCTGAAGGAAGGTGTTCAGCCCATCCGCCGCGACGGGGGTGATCCCTTGGATGTAGCGGGTGAGTTGGGGCGCGGTCATCGACTAGCTCGCGAAGCAGGTGCCGGTCGCCCGGAACAGGCTGTTGTCGGCGAAATTGGCGTTGGTCAGGGCGCTCACGTCTACGTTATCGCCGCCCTGGAAAAGGGCGATGGTCGTGTTTCCGGCGTTGGTGTTCCCCGACAACTGGTAGTACCCGCCGGCCACGTTCAGGTCGATGAAGGTCCAGACAAAGGAATATTGCGCTGGGACAGTCGCGCAGGCCACCGGCAGGCCTGTGATCAGGGCGGTCCCCGTCGATGAGCCTTTGGCGCTCAGGGCGATGTTGACGATATAGGTCAAGACCCCGCAGACCTGGGAATAGCGGCCCGTGAACGTCCCCGTCATCCCGACGGCAGCACCGCCGAATTGCAGGCCCGGAGTAAACGCGGTCGGGGGCGTATAGGTCGAGCAGGCACCGCCGCCGAAATTGATGCTGGTGGCCGACGCAACCCCTAGAGAGGGGGTGGTCAGCGTCGGGCTGGCGAAGGTGCCATTGGTGATCGTCTGCCCCGTGGCCGTGACCGCACCGCCGAGGGTAACGGCGGGGAGCGTCCAGGCGGCGTCGGCAACCCAGGTCCCACCGACATGAGCGGCGGAATTGATAACCGGGGTGGTCAGGGTGGCGCCGGTCGCCAAGGCAACCACGGTGCCGGAGCCGGAGGTGGTCATCTCCCCCAGGACGCCGGCGTTGTCGTAGAGGATTCGGCCGGTTGAACCACCGGTGACGGTGGTCGAGCCGACGGTGATGTCGCTGGCGGTGCTGTTGCAGTTCGCGCCGGCGTCGGCGATCACATTGTTGGCGACCCACTTGACACAGTGGTTGGCCACTACCGCCCCGGACTGCCGGACCCCTTGCGGTCCTACTTGGGCTTCGGCTCCGGTTGCGAGGAGGAGCAGAAGGCCAAATAGGCCCCAGATGATTTTTTTCATGTCAGTCCATCCACCTCACAAGGAACTTCTTTGACGACGCAGCGCAGAACACGGCGATGGCGTCGGTCGGGCAGGTCGTCCCATTCCGGTAAAAAGATTGGCCCCCACCGAGATACATCCCAACCCCCGAGGCGGGGAGGGCGCAGCCCACCGGGTCGCGCAGGCTGTTGGTGATCAGGACATAGGGAGCCACGATGTAGCCGGCGCCCGGATCGTCAATCTGGATGCTCGACACCGCCCCGGTGGTGAGGACGCAGCTTGCCTGAGCCGGCCGACTGGGAGCCGGGTAGCCCGGCTGGCCGACCCCGACGGAGGCGGTGTTCTTGGGGACGCAGTAGGAGCCGCCCAGGAACTCGATCTTCGGCGGATAGGTGAAGCCGAAACCGGCGTTCGTCACCGAGCAGGACGAGACCGCCCCGCCGGTCAACGTCGCGGTCGCCCGCGCCGAGCCGAACTCGAAATACATATCCGTGTCGGAGAGGTTTTGGATGAACAGATAGGAGCGCGACTTCGCTTCGGGCAGGACCAGTTGCGCGGTGCCGCCGCTCGCGATGGACGAGTCGGCAACATATTCAACGTCCCGAACCTGTTGCCCGCGGGTGCCGACGTACTTCATCTATTTGCCCTTCACATAGAGCCAGGACAGCGGCCCGATGGTCAGGACGCAGTAGGCGACCACGATGGAAAGGCTCATGGCGTCCCGGTGCTCCATGGCCTCGTTTGCCAGCCAGAAGGCCCCCGAAAGGGCCAGCAGCAGAAGGAACTTCGTCGCCAGGATCAGGGCTATCGCCTGGAATAGTGCCAGGGTGCCGGCGGCAACGGCCTGTGGCAGAGAGGCGCGAGTCTCATTGGAGGGTGTCGGGCTCACTTCCGGTCGGTCCCCCGTCGTCGCCAAGTGGAGGTACGGGGCGGGTCCTGGGGTGGCCTCGGAGGCGCGGTCGGGGAGTTCCCGCACCCGCTCCCTCGTCACCCTGCTCTCGGAGTTGCTTTCCAAACTCGTCCTCCTCTTCTTCCGGTGGAGCGACCTTGTTCTTCATGGCGAAGAACTTGGAGGCATCGGTCAAGAGCTTCAGTTCGTAGAGGGGGTCACGCTTCTCTACAGGTTGGCCTTCACCCTCGACCGGGGGCATATTACCAGTGTCAAGGCCTTCCAGCAACGCGATGTACCGTTTTTCGATGGCGTCAAGGAGATTGGTCTTTTTCTTGGCCATTTTGGGCTACTCCGCGGCCTGAGCCTGGGTCAGGGCCTGGATTTCCTCGTCGGTCACGACGGACGGTGGGGCTTGGAACATATCGACAAAAGCCCCCTCCCAGGTCTTGATGCCGACGTGCTTCATGCGGACATCCGGGAGCACCCAGACCTTCCCGCCCAGCTTCCGCCAGCGGTAGCAAAAGGCCCAGTCTTCAGAGTAGTAGCGCATGTCCTGGATAAACGGCATGAACAACCCGATCTCGATCTGCTGCTCCGTCCGGTAGGCCAAGTCGGCGTAGGACTGCATCATCCGGCCGACGCAAGACCGGGTAAGCAGGACGAAGGCGCCACCGACCTCAGACGCTTCAAACAGCCCGGTCCCGGTCTCCTGGACGATGGGTTGCTGATGGCCGAACTTGTCGGTGAAGCTGACCGCGAAGCTCGGGGTGTCGGTTTTCTTCGGCCCCGCCGCGGCGATGAAATCCCGCTTCAGCGCCAGCATCCGCAGAATATCGAACGGGTTCCACCCCATGTCCGCGTCGATGAACAGGATATGGGTGTACGACTCGTCCCGATAGAAGCCGTTGATGATCCGGTTGCGCGCTAGGGCGATGTCCGAGCAGTAGGGCATCACATGACGCTCCCACTTGACCCCCTGCCCGTCCAGCATGTGCGCCGTGTTCAACATGCTCACCTGATAGGCTTCCTCGAATTTACCGTCCAAGGTCGGTGAAGCGATCAACAGCTTGACGTGGGTAAGGTCAACCACCGGCTACTCCTGATCCTGATCTTGCATTCCCGAAATGGCGGCCGCCGCCCCGGTCTTCGGGGTGCCGGCGCCGGTGAGGTTCTTCAGTGTCGGCGCCTTGCGCGCGGCTTTGTTTACCACCGCCATGCCCGGCTTGGTATAGGGGGCCGCAACCCCCGCCGCGCCAACCAAGGCTTCGGGCTTGACCGTCGCCATCCCCCCACCGACCAGGAGGTCCCACATCCCCAACCGGCCGGCTGTCCCACTATCGGGGACGCTGCTCGGCAGGACCCTCTCGGCTGCGTCGGCGATGTCCTGGAGAAGGCCGTCCCCCCGAGCGAAGACGCCGCGGGTGGTAGACGACCGAATATCCTGCAACAGGTCCGCCGGCGAGAAGACGCCCTGGGACTTGACGCGGCGGATGGACGCCCCCTGAGCCCGAGCGAAAGCCGCCCAGGCGGAATTGAGGGTCTGGAGTTCGTCCTGGTGATTGGGGTTGGCCCGCTCTAGAGCCTCGCGCGCGAAGCCACGAAGTTCGGTCAGCTTTTCGCCCAGGGCCTGCTCTCCCGGATTGGGCGAGCGCAGGTAGCGCCGCGCCTCAAAGCCGAGTTCGCTTTCCATGTTCTTGAAGGTCTGGCCGTCGGCCGTCATTGGTGCATTGCCGCGCTGTCCGAGACGCGCCGCGAGATCGTCCAGGAACGCCTGAAGCTGCTCCTGTTGGGCCACCGGCATCGTCTTGGACCGGGCGATCATGTCCGCCACGTCCACGCCAAACTGGTTGTCAGCGACGAAGGTCAGTTGAGGGAGAAGGGCGTCGTACTTCTCGCCGATCTTCTCTTCCGCCCAGCGGATCGAATCCCGGCCGGGGGCGATCTTCTCCGGCAACTTCTCGCCGATTTTCTCCAGTGACCGGTTGATCACCGCTTCGTTGAAACTCTCAAAGCTGCGGCGCTGACCGCTCTTAATGACCCCGCCGATCACCGGCCACCCGGAGAAGGTGGACTCGGCGTTCCTCATCATGCCCTGCATGATCTGCCCCGGCGTTAGGGAGACCCCCGAGTCGAGCAGCGTCTTGACCGCCTTGTTGTAGTCCGGGAAGGCCTTGGCGACCGCGCCGACCGCGCGCTCCACCCCGGCCGGCCCGAACATTGAAGCCGCCTCTTCGCCAGTTTTGGCGACGAACTCGCCAACCGGTTCGACGTAGGGGATGCCCTTGGTGTTCTTTCGAATGGGGTCGCCAACGACGGCCTTGGCCGTCCCGGTGATCGGGGAAAACAATTCCCGCATTCCACCGCCGAGATATTGCAGCAGGTCCGGGACGTCGGACCCGACATCACCGGATGCCGTCTTCTCCCTCATGTTCTGGAGGGATTGGTTGACGTCGGCCTTGCCCGCCCGAAATTCCTCGGCAATGTCGTGGGGGATCGCCGCCACGGTCGCGCCGGCCTGGGACATGAAATCCTTGAACGGGGAAGGCACCTTCTCCGGCGCCTCTTCCCACTTGTCGGCCCCAGCGGCGGGAGCGTCTTCCCATTTGGCGGCGGCTTCGGCCATCAGTTCTTCCTGGAACGCTGCGGCTTACCGGTTTCCGGGTTGATCCGGTAATTGTAGTGCGTGGGATCATAAGACCCCCAAGCCTGTTTCGCCAGGGCGGCAATGCCGTCGTCTTTCCCGAGTTTGTCCAGGACCGCCTTGGATTCCGGGGAAAGGTAGGTGTCGAAGTTCTTCTCTCCGGTCGAAACCTCGTACTGCTTCTGGAGGCCCTTCAACTGTCCGGCCATCAGCTTCTGATAGGTCTCGATCACCCCCCTCAACTGCTCCGGCGTATAGGCCGACGACAGGCGCTGGCCGGCTTCTTGGCGTTCCGTCACACCGCCGCCGCTCGCCACGATGGCCTTTACCAGTTCCTGGCCGACAATCGCCTTGGCCGCGTCAAAGCTGGTCGGCGCCGGGGAGCCTGTTTCCTCCGCCACCTTGTTGGACAGCCGGTTGATCGCCGGAACGTCGCCGTTATTCAGCGCGTCCGCCAGTTCCTGGAGGGTGTCCAGGTGGGAAATGGTGACGTTGAACGAGCGGACGGTATTGCCCTGCGTGCCCGTGGCGAAATCGCGCTCCGCCTTCTGCCGGGCCTGATAGATCGTGGCATTGTAGTTGGGGTTCTGCCTGCCGACTTCGGCCATGACCGCCTGCCCCCAGGGAGACTTCAGGGCAAAACTGCTCAACGGGGCTTGATGGTATTCGGAGATCAGCTTGGCCACGTCCTTGACGCTGGGATCATCGGGGGACAGTTCGTTGCCCTTGACGATCTTCTTTACCTCGCCGACGGGCTGATGCTTCTCGTCCGCCGAGACCCACTGGCCGGTGAACTTGTCCTGCTGGGCAAGGACCGTCTTTTCCTTCCCGCCGTCATCGACCACCACCGAGGCGGCCGGGGTGTAGGAGCCGCCCTTGGCCCCTTGCTCGACCTTGCGGATAGCCTCCGCCCGCGTGATGCCCGGCTCCTTCTCCAGAAGTTCGTCTACGGCCTTGCCCTTCTGGAGAGTCATCGACTGGCCGGCGTTGTCCGCCCGCTGCTGGGAGATTCCCTCCATCGTCATGTTGTGGCGGTTGGTCTCTTGCAGCCGAAGTTCGGACAGCATCTTGCTACTGAGGTACTTGTTGTTGCCAAGGTCTTCCATGGCCGCGTTGTGCCGCTCGATCTCGGTCTGCTTCTGCCCGAACATGGAAAGCTGGGCATCCGTCTTGGCCTTGGTGAGACCTTCCACCGCCTGATTGTGGCGGGTCATCTCTTCCTGCCTCAGACGGTCCTTCTCGGCTTGGTTATCCGTCTTCAGCGCATTGATCTTCTCAATCGCCTGATTATGGCGGTTGGCCTCGGTGAGGCGCAGGGTCTCCCGGTCGTATTGACCGGTCTGCTTGACGTTCTCCCGCGCCAGAGCCGCTTCGTCCTTGGCTTCCTGAAGGGCCTTCTTTTCTTCCGCGGTCGACACCCCTTTGATGTCCCGATAGTCCTTCTCGAATTGTTCGAAGGTCGCCTCGGGGTTCTCCTGCTTATAGGTCTTCCACAGTTGGGTGATCTGGTCCTTCGGCGTGGCCGCGATGTCCAGTTTGGTCTGGTTATTGACGATGGTCCGCTGCATGGCGGCCTCGTCCTTCGCCGCTTGGAGGGCGGCATTATCCTCCGCAGTCTTCACGCCGTTGATCCGACGATAGGCCTTCTCAAAGTCCTCCCACGTCGCACTAGGATTGGCCGCCTTGTAGGTCGTCCATTGCTGGCTGACCTTGTCTTTCGGCGTGGCGGCGATCTGCTTCTTGATGTCGCCCTTCAGGGTCTCCAGCGCCGCCTTGGTCTCGGGGTCCGTCCCAAGTATGATCCCGACCCACTTCGACGCGCGATCAAAATACTGATCGTTCGTCTCGTCGTCGCCCTTCGGATTCTCCGTCTGGAAAATCTTGAAAGCTGCGGAAACCCTATCGGAGGGAGTCCGGGAATTGGCCGCGGCGACCGACGGATAGAAGCCGGCCTGCACGTCCTTCAGGTGCTGCTCGGCCTTCTTCACCGCCTCAGGGTCGCCGGATTCCCGAGCCTGCGTCAGGCCGATGACGGCGTTATTCAGGAGGGCCTGTTTCTCAATCGCCGGCCGGTCCTTTTCCATCTGGCTGAACGCGGCATCTCGCTTCTGGGCGAGGTCGATGATCCCCTCGATGTTTCCCTTGCGGGCCTGGAGCAACATCGGTTCGTCTTTGTTCTGAGCCGCGAGAGTCTGAATCTCCGCGATAGCACCGCTCTGATTCGTGTTGATCTTTTTGATCGCCGCTTCGTAGGCGTCTTTTTGGAAGTTGTGCAGCGTGACCGCGTTGTCGAGATTAATGCGCCACTCTTCCATGGCCAGTTTGGCGTTGTAGACGTCCTGCTGCTGGTACGCCTTCATCACCGCGGCGCCGGAATTAAGGGCATTGACCAAAGGCCGCTTGGTGAGGGCCGAGCCAAAGATCGCCATCATCATCGCCGCGGACCCCATGCTCTGGATTGGGTCGTGCGTCGGGGTATCCGGCTTCTTGGGAAGCTCCTTCAGGACGGGGAACTCCAGGGCCGAGGCTTCCTTGCGCCCCTGCTGGACCTCGCCAATAAGCGATCCGATCTTCTCGTCGCGCTCTTTAACGCGCCCCTCGACCGCACCGATCTCCTTGCCGTAGTCCTTCAGCATGGAGTCGAGAGCGGGGTTCGCGACCTCGGGAGTCCGAACGTCGGGAGATGCGTCAGCCATGAATCAGGCCCTGATCGTGAGACCGGGAGACCCCCCGGCGAAGGACGAGGCGAAGTTTCCGATGGCCGACCCCAGTTCCTTATCGCGCTCCAACTCGCCGTTCATAATGGCGGTATAGAGTTCACTGGACAGGCCGGTTTCCTTGATGCCGGTCTGGAGAAGCTGGATGGCCACGTCGGCGCCCTTCGAAGCGATGTCGCGGTCAACCCGGGCGAGGTCCGCCGCTTCCGCCGAAGACCCAGACATCCCCCGTGAGGCATACCGGGAGCGGATGGACGCCTTGGCCGATTCCGCGGCCGAGGTCAGGCTGGACTGGACGCCCGGAGGCAGGGTGCCGGAGGTGAGGTAGCCCTGCAACACGTCCCCTTGCGCGCCGAGCTTGGACGCAGCGCCGCGGAGGGCGTCGAGGCCTTCTGGAGGCTTCTGCGACTGGAGAGCCTGATACCCCAGGCCCCCGGCGGCGATGATGGCGCCCGGATTGTCCTTGATCGCGTCAAACCCGGTCGACAGCCCAGGAGACTTGAGGAACTTGTCGAATGCCGTTGGACCTTTCCCAACCGCCTGTTGGACCGGGCCACTGGGGGCCGACCCACCGCTGACAGGAGACGACGGCAATCCCGTATCTGGATTAACCCATTGGTTGCCTGGGACGCCCTGGAATACCGGTGCCGGGGCCTGGAAAGGTGCGGCCGTTACGCCCGCCGGCGCCGGGGCAAATTCCGTTGAAATAGCACCCGGCTGGTACACGGATTGCGGCGCGACAGATTCAGCGCCTTGTGTCGCCAGGGCCTCTAGGGTCGGGTCGTTGAGAGGGATGCTGGCGGGGGCCGAGGGGCTGGCCGCCGCAGGTCCGCCGACGGCCCCACCGGGGCCACCCGAGCCGACTTCTGGGGTAGCGACATCAGGGGCACTGAGCCCCTTGAGGGCCGAGGAAACGCCGCCACTGATACCGCCGAATAGGGCCCCCTGGCCAACCTTTCCGCCCGTGGCCTTGGCACCCAAGGCACCGCCCGCCGCGCCGCCCAGGACCGATCCCGCGGTAGTACCAATTCCCGCGGCTTCACCCAAAGCCCCACCGCCCGGAATCAAGCCGCCGGTGATGCCGCCGGTCAAAGCACCCTTGCCGATGTCCCCACCGGTGATGGCCGAGACCCCCGCTCCCAAGGCAGCGCCTTCGGCGGCGGTCGTCAGGCTTTCGACAATAAGGGCCGTCGTTACGGGCTCACACATCGCGAGGTCTCCATTTGAAGGTCCGCCCGCATTCCTTGAAGCCCATGCTCCGATAGAAGGCGTAAGTACGGCTGTTGTCCTCTTGGGCGCTCACCCCGGCGCAGACCTCGGTGACTCCCTTTGCAAAGGCCCAGGTCTTGTAGCACTCGATCAGCATCTTGGCCGCCGCCGACCCTCTCATCTCCGGGACGACGTAGAGGAGAAGGTCGTAGGCCATGCGGTCGGTGCCGAAGAAGTATTCGACCACCCCACCGAGGAAGAACCCGACAATCTTCCCCTCAAAGATGGCGACGATACCGAGCTTGTCGTCCGACGCCAGAACCGATAGGCCAATCCGCGTCGTCTTGTCGAGGTCGTAATCCATCCGCGCATAGACCGACTCGCGGTGCATGTCAGAGCCCATGTCGACCAGGATGGAGATGTCGCCGATCTGCATTTCCCGGATGGAGATTCCCCGCTCGACCGACAACCAGACATTGGACTGGGAGGTCACGGAGATTTCGTCCAAGGCGATACCGTTTGACGTCATACCTTCAGCGCCTGCTCCGCGGCCTGATGCTCAAGATAATGGTCCCAAATCCACCCCTGGAGTTCTCGGACCTCCCCGATGTCGACCCCTTCCAGGTCCGAGCCCTGAAGCCCCAGGACGTTGTTCATGTCGGTGTGGGCTTGCTGGTTCCTTTCGAGGAAGGTCTTGACCGCGTTGAAATTGACCGGGTCAAGGACGGGGATGGGCAGGTTCGGTCCTCCCTGAGCGAGGATGGCATTGCCGATCTTGACGTGGGAGTTCTGGTGGGAAAAAGACCACCGGCTCCAGTCGGTCGACGTCCGCGGCACGTTGAGCAGGGAGGCGAGCACATCATTCTCCGGTTCGGTTGGACCCTTTGCCCCAGCCGCGATTCTTGTTCCACGCGCCGTCGGTCCCGTTGCCCCAGTTGTAGGCCTCGTTGTGTCCGTCCCCGTGGCTCTGTGACACGCCGTTGACCGTCACCACGTTGACGTCGTTGGGCAGCGGGCCCTCGCCCTTCGCCACCAGACCGGGGAAGTTGATCCGCTGGCCGTCTCCCCGACGGGTCGCCCCTGAGCCGGAGCGGCGCGTGACCATGTCCTCGTCCGGCAGGCTCATCACCCCATTCGAGTTCGGCCGAACCGGCTCCGGCGGCATGACCGGGAACGGGCTCGGGTCGGCGAGGTTGACCTTGCGGCTTGCCATGGGTCGTCTCCTTATTGATCCGCGGGCGTCCGGGTGCCGTATCCGCCCCAATACTCTCGATAGCCTAGCACAATATCCTGAACCACAAAATCTGGTGAGGTCGAGGTCAGGGTGACGCCCATCACCACGCCGAACATGTCGTTGGGCTGGGAGGCGAACACCGGAGAGGTAAATTCTATAGGGTCTTCAAAGGCTAAGTCGCCGTAATCCGTGTTGACGACCCCGGTGAAGGTGATCCCCGCCGCGGCCGCCGACTTGTCGGTGGCGAGCATCCAGAAGCCCAGAAGCTGCTTCTCGACCGGGAAGGATTCGACGCCGAACAGCTTGCTTGAGACCTTTTTGACCAGGGTGGCCGACGGGGTCTGGAACAGGGGGAAGAGGGTATCCCCATCCGTCCCCCAGGCGGTGAGGGACGAATTGATCTCCTGCGTCCCGATATAGATCAGGTCCGCCGACTGGGAGGCGATCATCCAGTTTGTCTCGTCCCAGCCGATCATCACGTTCCGCGCCTCCAGGGTGAAGGGGTCGGTGACGGTCATAAGCTGGAGGAACGTCTTGATGTTGAACAGAGAGGCGGTTGCGGTCGAGGGGGTAAGGACGTCCGCCGCCGGCGGGAACAGAGCGGTGGTGAAAAGCTGGTCGATTTTGCTGCTGATCTTGGTGACGGCTCCCCCGTACAGACCGAAGACCCCCAGCGCGTTGGAGAATAGCGTCGTCCGCCCATAATCCTGGATCGACTGCCGCCACGCGGCGCCGGTCTGAGGGTCCGTGTTCTGATAGTTGAACGTCGTGGTGGGTGGGTCTCCCGAGGTGTCGACATTCGAGATGACGTCCACCGAGCTATCGCCGAACGGATAGAGGTAGCCGTTAGACTGATGGATGCCGGTGAACCTTGCCCGGATGAACGGCGAGTTGGAGGGGAAAGTCAAACCGCCCGCGGCTTCGGAGAAGTCCGTTTGAGACCCAGGCTCCGACACCAACAACGTGCCGCCGTTCTGCTGCATCCCTGAACTATTGGGGTCGGTCAGCCACACCCGGCTGTTGAAGGTCTCGATTCCCGAGCCGCTGACCCCGAAGGGCATGAGCGTGACCGTTGCAGAAGCGGCATCATTCTGGCCCGTCTGTACCTCAACCGCGGGAGCGGAGGTGTAGTTGTTTCCGCCGTTCGTGACCGTGACCGAGGTGATCACTCCGTCCGTCAGGGACGCCGTGGCAGTGGCGTTCGCCCCTCCCCCTCCGACGAAGGTCAACAGCGGGGTCGAGCGGAACCCTGTTCCGCCGTTGACGATGGTGACGCTGGCCACCGAGCCAGCCGAAAGGATGGCGACCGCGGAGGCCCCGGTCCCTCCGCCCCCGGTGAAGGTGACGGTAGGCGTCCCGGTGTACCCCGAGCCACCATTGGTCACGACGATACCATCAACCGAAGTGGGGGATAGGACCGCCGTGGCGGCGGCGCCGGTCCCCGTGGCATCGGTGATCGTGATGGTCGGCAGGCTGGTATAGCCGGAACCATTCGAGATGACGGTAATCCCGGTGATCACGCCCAGGGCGACGGTGGCCACCGCGGCGGCGCCGCTTCCCCCGCCCCCGGTGAACAGGATATTCGGGGTCGAGGAATATCCCGAGCCGCCGGAATCAACCGTCACCGAGTCGACCGTGGTGGCGACGAGGACAGCATCCGCCGCCGCCCCGGACCCCGCGCCTCCGGTAAATCCAATCGTCGGTGGAGCGGTGAACCCGGACCCGCCATCGGTCACGTTGACGTGATCAATGTTGCCGGCGGTGAGCACGGCCTGGAGGATGGCGCTGTTATCCCCTCCACCCCCGGAAAAGGCCAGTTGGACCTCGTCCCCCGGCTCATAGCCGGTTCCCGGATTGGTCACGGCGACCGAGATGACAGAGCCCCCGGAGATCGTGGCCAGGAACGTCGCCCCGGTGCCGTTTCCACCATAGGCCGTCACCGTCGGCGCGCTCGAATACCCAGCGCCTCCCGCGGTCATCGTCACCGTCGGGCCGAGCGTCCCGGAGCCGAACAGGACGGAGCCGTCCCAGACCCAGTAGTTATTGCGGTCGAAGTTGTTGGAGATCAGCAGGTATTTCGACCCCCACTGGGCCGTCGCCGGCAACAGGAGGTGGTCATAGAACGTCCCCGGCACCGTCGAGACGTTCGTCACCGTCCCGGACGGATAGGCCACCTGCACCGCCGTCCCGTCATCGAGAAAGACGATGGCATAGGTGGAGGGGCCGATATTGAACCAATAGAACGAGACGATTTGCTTGGTCGGTGCCACCGTGTAGATCGACGCGCCGATGTCCCACAAAGAGCGGAGGGACCCGTTTCCCAGGCGGATAAGGTTTTCCCGCCAGTAGAACTCGCTGTCCTGAATCCCGACCCGCTCGTCCTGGAGGTTGAGCGACCCGAAGGGGAACATCGACCACGTCTTGAACCCCTCGGGGAGGCCGAGCGCGTCCTGGGTCTTGGCGCTGTAATTGCGGAAATCGCCCTGGGCCATTTACAGACCGTTGAACCAATAGTAGTTCTCGGTCTTCCCCCGATCAGACGCGGCGCGGGTGATCCCAAGCTGATCCATGTAGAGGTCGAGAATCGCCGAGGCCTGTCCCCACCGCTGAGTCCCCAGGTAGGCAAGATGGGCGGCGTAGAACTTCACCGCCGAGGTGTGCGGGTCGGGAATCGCGTCGTAGTCGTCGTTGGTGTAGATGTCCAAAGGGACACATGTGCAGTCCCACTCCATCTCGCAGGCCTGAGAGGGGACGGGAAACAGCCAGACGTTTCCCAAGGTCCCGTCGCCGTTGGTCGACCAGTAGAACGGGTAGGACGTCACCCCGAAATTATACGACCGGGCATAGGCCTGAAGCTCATCGAACGGCAACCACGACATATTCGGCCGGATTCCGCCCCACGACACCGCGAGGTCGATCACGTCGCAGACGGTGTCATAGCCCTGGTACTGCGCCCGGATGTAGGGCTTGGCGAAGAGATAGGGATACATCTCGACGCCGGCGATGGTGTTGAACGAATTAGTCGTGACCAGTTGCGTGCCATTGGGGGCGGCGTCCGGCTGCATTCCGGCAATCGCCCCGCCGGCGATCATGTTGCCAGCCTGGGCCGACGCCCCGAAGGCCGACTGTCCGGGGAGGAGGGCGCGCAGGCATCCCGTCAGGTAGGCCGTCTGCTTCCGAGCGGCGTTGACGTATCGGATCAACTGGCTGCGGCGCGTGAAGAGGCCGCCAGAGTCCCGGAGAAGGTCTTTGGTGTCGGTGATGTAAGCATCGAGTTCCATCACGCACCCTCAAAAGGAAAGGGCGGCGACGTAGTTTGCCGCCGCCCCAGTTGCCTCGACAGGAAACCTTACGCCGGCAGCATCACCACGGTCGAGTTCGCGCCGCCCACGGCGAACGATGCCAGGGCCGCGGAACCGGTGGCGAAGCCCGCCACATAGCCGTCGGGGACGCCGGGGAAGATGCCGCCGTCATAGACGGTCTGCCCGGTGGCGCTCAGAGCGGTCGCCGACAGCACACCGGCGATGAACGCCGGGCGCTGGCGGACCAGATTGCTCTGGATCGCCGGGTTGGTGTAGGAGGCCGAAGCCGCCACGGGGCCGCCGCCGAGGCCGGTAACGAGGACGTTACCGACGTAGCCGGAGCCGGCCGAGGTGACGGTGTAGGCCGTCGCGGTGAAGCACATGATCGCCGTGGCCGCACCCGAGGAGCCGCCGCCGCCCGAGATGGTCAGGGTCGGGACCGAGGTCACGGCATTGCCGTGGTCGGTGACGACGATGGCGGTGATCGTGCCCGAGCCGGTCAGGACGCAGACCGCCGCGGCGTTGTCGCCGGTGGTATCGCGCGGGTCATTGACCAGCGAGATGTTCGGGATGTTGGTGTAGCCCGCGCCCTGATCGGTGATGGTAACGGACGTCACCGCGCCGCCGGAGATCGTGGCATAGCCGGTCGCCTGGACACCGGGCGACGGGGGGGCATCGAACAGCACCAGCGGCGGGTAGGTGTAGTTCGTGCCGCCGTTCGTCACGGTGACGGAGGTGTTGATCGCACCCCCGACGATGGCCTGGAACACCGGAGCGCCCGTGCCATTGGCGGTGACGGTCGGCGCCGACGTGTAGCCGGAGCCGGCGGTCGTCACCATCGCGCCGACGCAGCAGCCGGTCTGGTTGGCGATGCGGAAGTTCACCCCGTCCGACTGCACGAACCGCTGGGCGAAATTGTCGTTGCCGATATTCCGCCAGATCGTGGTGACGGGATCGTACTCCTGGATGGCGGAGTAGCGGTCGACGCCGATGTTCCAGGCGCCGGCCGGGATCAACCGGACCTCGCTCGGCTTCAGCGTGAAGACCGAGGTGGGCTGGCCCCGAGTGCTCGGGGTAACGCCTTGTCCGCCAAAAACCAACGGCATGTTTTCTCTCCTCTACCTTTACCTTAGACGACGGCCGGGGGCATTGCCGTATTCGGCCAAGCCTGTCCGGTGAGTCCGGTGATGTGGGCGCCCGAAGACGGCTTCGAGCAGACAAGGTCCAGCGCCGTGATGAGGACGCCGATGTCCGCAATCTGCCCCTGCGGGATGGTGGATTCGAACCCGGAGAAGACGAACGGCGCATACTCCGAGAGGTACATGGCGAGGTAGCGCGAGTTGATCGCGTACATCTGGCCACGCGGGCAGAACGGATCAGGGAAGATCGGGGTGTCCAGCACCTGGAGGGCGCGGAAGCCGGCGTTGACGACGTCGTCCTTGCCGTAGATCGACTTCGGCCGGGTGACGTACATCTCGTAGCCCATGAAGTCGGCCAGGAGGGTCGCCCAGTCGGCCGGGTTCATCACCGCGAAGTCGGGAGCCTCGCCGCCGGCGCCCGTCATCACGCGGGTCAGCAGGATGGCCATGCCGGTGCGGTTGGTAATGCCGGCTTGGTTGGTGTAAAGCTGGCCCTGCCAGAAGGCGTTCGACTTGGCGATGCCGCCGTAGGAGGTCACGCCGTCCGAGCCGTCCGAATACGCCTGAACCAGCGAGTCGATGGCCTGGGTGTTGGCGAAGTTGTTGGCGTAGATCGCCGAGGCGATGGCTTCCTTGATGACGATGGAAGCGTCGGAGGTCACGGCCCGCAGCTTGGGGATGATGACCTCGGACGACTGGATGATCGCTTCCATCCCGAAGAAGCCGATGGGGACCATGCCCAGCTTGAGGTTGAACTGGGCGTTCTGGATGGCCGCCTCGTCTTCCGGCATCGGGAAGTCGCCGGCGAAGGAGCCCCAAGAGAACGAGGTGAACGAAGACCCCTGGGTCGGGATCGTCACCGCGCCGACGCCGCCGCGGGCGCGCTGGGCGTTCGACAGCAGCAGGGAGAGAAGCGGATGGGACTGGTAAATCTGGACGATCAGTGAAGGGATCACCGCGCGCCGGGTGATGGCCGCCAACTGGTTGCCCAACGCTCCCGAGGGGACGATGCCGCCGGAAATCGGGGCGTTTGTCGTAAGTTGTGCCATTGGTACTTCTCTCCTTTAGCCCTTGGCTACGATTACGCCGCTTCCTGGCTCTCGTTGAGGATGTTGGCGATCTCTTGGTCGAGCCATCCCTGCGGGTCGCGGTGAAGCTCGGCATAGCTCTCGTCTTTCGACGTGATGCCGTGCAGGTCCATCTTCGACGGCATGTACGGCTTCGGCTTGACGGTCTCCGCCTTCGGGACCTTGTGCTCCATGACCCAGGACGCGGCGGCTTCGACGTCGGTCGAGCCCTTGGCCTTCAGGCGAGCCACGACCTCGGCGATCCCCTCGTCGGTGAAGGAGTACCGCTTGCGGACGGAGTCGATCTCAGCCTGGAGGTCCTGGTCGGCCTTGGCCTCGGCCGCGGCCTTCTTTTCCTCGGCACGGGCCTTGCGGTCGTCTTCCAGGGAAGAGGCCAGCTTGTCCAGCCGGTCGTTGATCGGGGTGGCGACCTGCTCGATGATGTTGAGGTCTTCGAACTCCGCCTTGGGATTGACCTTCTTCACCAGCTTCTTGGCGGCGAGTCCGGTGTCCTTGTCCTTCAGGAGGCGGTCCAGGAGAACGTAAGCGTTCTTGTGCAGTTCGGCCTGGGCTTCGTCAACTTCAACCATCGGCATGTCGGCGGTCCTCTCTCGATCCGGTTAGCGGGCGACTTTGCCGACGTGCTCCAGAGTCATCGACTCCGAAGCGATGTCCTTGGGCAAGCCGGAGGCCTTGCGAGCGCCGATCTCCGTCTGCGTCTGGTCGACCACCTTGACCATGGGGTCGGCCTCGGATGGCACACTGTTCACGTAAGGTCCGGGAAAGTTGGGCTTCGGCATGGTGCTCTCCTATGCGGCAGGGGAAGGCGGCGGCATGGCCGGCGAGGCTGCGGGGGCGAGGCGAGACAGCGCGGCCAAGGGGGCCTGCTGCTGGTTCTGCTTCAGTTGGTTGGTCAAGGACTGCTGCTGAAGCTGCGGATTTTCCGAGCCAGCCTGCAATTCCTCGGAGATGGATTTGAGGGCGTTGAGGAGTTTGGTGTGGAGCTTCGAACCCATCGGAATCTTGGGCAAAGCATCCTGGAGCATTTTGACGGCGTTCTGGACATCCACCAACGCGGCGGCGGCGTTTCCAGGATTGCCCTGGTTTACGCTCGCGCCGCCGACATTGGCCGGTGGCGCCGCGAGAGGCGATGCCGGCGCAGGAGCGCCGGGAGGAGTAGGACCGAGGGCCATCTAACTGATCCCGCAATCCCGCTGCAAGTAAGGCGGTGTACGGAAGAAGGGGAGGCCCTTTGGAGGCGTCCCCTTATCCCGTTCGACGCCTTACTTGCGCCGGGAACGCCGAGCCTTCCGCTTGCCACGCATATTGGCCTCCATGTTTAAAGATCACAGGAGAGTACCTGTATCCTGCGAGCACACGGTAGCCATGGTCGAAATGTCTTGTCAACTACATCTTGAGAAGACGCCGCGAGTCGCTGTCCACCAATAGCGTGTCGGCGACCATCAGCCCGCGCGCAACCGGGCGGAATTGCTCAGGATTTCTTGCCGCGACCCTTGGGGAAAGCCAGCTCCGGGTGCTGGGCAATAAGTTTGCCCTGCTCGATGTCCTTGCGCTCGTTGTCGGCAATCATCTCGTCGGCACCCGGCGGGTTGGTATGGGTGATCAACTGCTCCTTGCTCACCGCGCCCGCCTTGGCGAGGGCGAACAGCAACTGACGGGTCTCCGCGGCGAAGGCCGGCGACGACGAATGGCTGTCGACCACCACCTTGTAGTTCCCCTTGAACTGAGAAAGCAGGAACTGGAGCGGCTTCATGTCCGGGGCCGGCGGCTCCGTCATAAAATCCGTCAACTCGACGTAGGTCTTGGGCAGGTCTTTCGGCAGAAGCCACGCGGTCATCGGCTCGGCGATCTTGGCCTTGAGCACGTCAAGAACCAGGGCGCCGGCCGAACCGACTTGACGCTCCACCACCAGGGCGCGGTTCTTGAAGCGCGGCGAAGCGGTGCTCACCAGAGTCTCGGCATGATCGGCCGAGCGCACGCCGGAATCTCCCAGGCCCTGCATGACAGGCGGGAAGCCCGCCATCTGGTCGAACATCTTCTCCAACTCTTTGAGGTCGAGCCACAGGTTCTCCGGCAGGTCCGGGGCGAGGCTCTGAATCTTCGCGTTGGGGTTCGGCTCCGCCAGCCACCCGCCGGGCTTGCGCGATTGGCTGATCTTCTTCTGGCCGATGTCGGTCCCGCCCATGAGGGCGCGCGGCGGATTTTCCTGGAGGCGGAGAAGTTTGTTGATCCCGTTGATCCGCTGGTTCATCGACTTCTGCAACAGGGCGACGTTGCACAATTCAGAGCGGCCCCAGAAATACCCGTCCATTTCGTTCGGGCAAATTTCGATGAAGCCGTGATAGCCGCGGAGAGGGTTGGTCGGGTCGGGCGGGAGATTGCGTTTCTTGTTGGCGAAGTCGAGGGGATCGGCGAAGAGGTTTCTATGCTGCTCACGTCCAAAGACGACGGAATCGCCAACCACTTGGATCGTCGTCCAGTCTCCCTCCCGGTCATCGTCCTTGATCCACAACTCATCAAGTCGAATGAGCGACGTCAGCACCTCGGGGGCGAGGTACGGATAAGGCGCGTTGAGCCAATTCACCACGCCCTTGTTTTGGGTCGTCGTGTTGGTCCCCGCCGCTTGGTAGGGGTTGAGGCCGCCGAGGACCACCTGCTTCAGGACATTCCCATAGCCGGCGTCATCCTTGGCTTTCCCGGTCTGAGCAATCGCCGCCCGCTCAATCGCCGCGGCCTCGGGATGCCCTTGGATCATCAGGCGAAGCTGACTCGGCGTGAGGAAGGACGAATGGAAGAAGGCCTGCTGGCGGTCGAGCGAAGAGATGTCCTCTTGCAAGACGCCCATCTGCTCGGGCTGAACAAGGTATGGCTCTAGCCCGTCTTCTCCCCAGACCAGCTTGATGACGCACTTTCCCTTGACCAGGGCCCAGGTGACGGCGGATTCCAACTTGGTGTCGAGGTTGCTGGCCCTGATCCAAGAATTGAGTTCGGCTTCCGATGCCCGGCCCAGAGCACGATCTACCGGGCCGGCGCCGCGGAAGAACTCGATCCCGAACCGCAGGTTAACCGGCGAATAGAGATAGCTGGAGAGATTGTCGATATAGGCGAAGGTCTTGTTGTAGGTCGCCGGGTCCGATTGTTCATCGCCGGTAAGGTAGAGATTCTTGAAGGCGCTGCCGTTGAGGATTCGGCTGGGTCGAGATGCCGAGCACTCGTTGATAATCTCGTTGGCCCACCGGCCAAGGCTGACAGAGCCCTTCTTACCGTCGAACTTCGGGATTCTCACGATGGGCGCTCTTTGTGTTGGGCGATGACTCGGGTCGGCGCGCGAGACCGTGTTTCGTGAATGGCGCCGATGGGGTTCGGGGTCCGGGAGAAGTTTTCAGGCCGGAGCGCCCCGGAGTTGGCGCTACGGATGGCACGCTGGATGTTCGGCGGCAAGCTGGAGCGTTTCTTCCCGCCCCCACCGAAAAAGCCCTCGACCTTCTTCTGCATGTCGGGACGGAGTTTCGGCCGGGCCGTCTCGCCCTCGCGAACATTATCCCGCATGTCGGTCATGCCGTAGTCCTGCATGACGATGTTGGCGGTCTCGTCCATCGCCTTGACGTTGACGCTCATCCCGACCGCGGCGGGGGCTTTCCCCGAGGTGAGGTCGATGCCGCGCGGCGGCGCCGCGGCCTTCTTGCACTTGGGGCATGGAGGGTCGGGCTGGTCGAGCGACTTCAGGATTCGCTTGTACTTGTGGCCGCAGGTGCAGCGGAGGAGAACTTCGAAGCGCGCCATTAGCTGTTCGCCTGCGATGCCTTCAGAGCGTCTTCGGACTTTTTCCGAATCCGCTCGCGGCGCTGGAGGATGGGGTTCTGGCTCTGAGCCATCGACTCGCGCTGACGGGCGACAGCGCCCCCGATATCCATGGAGTTGTCGAACCGCTCCTCCTGCCATTGGGTCGGCTCGAAAGAAATCGGCTTGCGGGTCACGGCGTCAAACCACCAACTGACCTTTTGCCACTTGCCGTCAACCATCTGGCGGGTCGTGCGGTACACGACCTTCGTCCAATCGTTATTACCGTCGCGGACCAGGATCGGCCGGCCTTCCGGCATCTTTGCCTCGTCGTCGGGAGCCTCGGCCTCGGGTGCGGGGGCCGGGTCCGTCGTCAGGGGATCATGAGGAATGGGCTCTCCGGGGTTCTCCTTCTCTCCCGCCTGGGCATCACCCTGAGCGGCCGGGGAGGTCTCGGCCGACGCCAAGAGGTCTTCGGACTTACTCTCTTCCTTGGTCTTCTGCTGCGCTTTCGCCATGGTCACTCCACGAAGCCGTGATCTGCCAAAAACTGTTGTTCCGGTGATAACTCCGGCTCCTCCTCCTCCAACTCGGCTTGGCGGCGGAAGAAGTTGCCGACGATCCTGCTCACCGTCAATCCTGCGGGGGAAACCTCCCCCAACTCTTGCTTGGTGACGGCCTCGTATGTGTCGCCCGCGGCAATCATAGCAGGCCGAACGTGGTCTATCCATGCCCGGTTGGCGAGGCCCGCCGCGAACGTCCGGTCATCCTTCTGACGCCCAGGCGCCCCAATGCTTCCGCCCTCCTGGACGATGGTCAGCATCTCCTCCAGCATGGGGGCGGAGCGGACCACCATGAGGCGCGTCGAGTACGAATCGCGCAGTTGGTTCATCATCTCGAATTTTGTGTCAAAGGTGGTCGACCACGCCTTGACGTAGCCGGCGCCCATCGAATCGGGCTTGTGGTAGAGATACCACTGGGCCGTCGATAGGAAGTCTTCCCAGCCGAACTCCGAGACCTGGGGCTCGTACAGTTCCGAGCGCAGACGATCCCGCAGGTCGTCAAATTCCTTCATCACCGCCTTGCCGGAGCCGCCCGTCAGTTCAAGGTTGACGATGCAATTCCGGTAGGCGCCGGCGAGGTGAGCAAAAATCCACGCCGCTTGATGGGTCTCGACGTTGCTGTCCGAATACTCCGCCACCTGCACAAGCCGGTCGGCATAGCACCGCCAGACGGAGATCGCCGTGCGGTCGGCCCAGTCGTTCCGACCCCAAGCGGTATCCATGCCGATCACATAGCGCCCTTCGGGGACAGGTTCCTCCCAGACTCGCAGTTCAACCATGTGGATTTGCGCGGCCTCGGTGATCTGCTCGGTCTTCACCGAGAAGAAGTCGTTGCCGACGTAGTACCGGTATCCCTTGAACATGATCGGGTCGGACGGGTCGATGATGACCTGCATGTCCTGCTGGATCAGTCGGGCCTGGAAGAACGAGTAGCCCGACATGACGAAGGCGTCATCCTCGATCCACGGCAGGTTCTGTTTCAGCGATTGATCGTCGCTCGACTCGTCCGCGGCTCTCCAGCGATACCAGCACAACTGCTCCGGGGTGACGTCCCAGTCATACCGCTTCTTGACCTCGTCAATCAGTTCGCGCTCGCGCTCGTCGGGAGGAGTCTGGCCGTAGATCACCCACCGCTTATCGGTGCGCTTGATCGAATTGATCTCTTTCGCCCACCAGCCGATGAACATCCGGCGGATGGTCAGCGTGTCGCGGCCGGCTTCGTTCCACATATTGTACCAGTGGTTGAACCCGAAGGCGGTCGACTCGTAGATGTAGAGCCGGTTGGGATGATGCTCGGCGAGAGACTCGCGGAAGGACGACAGGCCGGCTTCGCTGCCGAACTTGCTCACCTCGGAAACCAGCGCGAAGTTATAGGCGCGCGACTCAGCCCAGGTCGACTTGCTCTTTGTCCCGGCCACCAGGAAGTCGATGTTGCTGCCGTTGGAGAACGTCATCTGGTTCTTGTTGTTTTTAAGAACCTTGAACGACTTTCCGATGTACCTCTCCGGCAGGGAGGCCATGTAGTTCGTCAGTGTGAAGCGGAATTTCTGGCTGTTGCCTTCGCTGTCGATGACGACCGCGCCGCTCATGTTGGGATGCTTGGCCAACCAGAACAGCGTGATGGCGAGGGTGATCGTAGAAATGCCCTCTTGCCGCGCCTTCAGGCAGTAGAAAGTTCGGACGCCTTCCTCCAGGCCTTTGCACACCTCTTCAAGGAAGCGCCGCTGCGACCCCCACAATTCCAGCTTGGCCCCGCGTTGGTCTTCCGACACCGCTTCCTTCGATTGGACGCGGAGTTGGTTGATAAACCCCTTGAAGAGGGCCAGCCAGTTTTGCGCCAACGTCAGCCCCTGAAGGTGGTGAAGTGGAAGTTGCCGATGCTGCGGTAGCCAACATCCGGCGGCAGTTGGTCGAAGTCGAACTCATGGTCCGAGATGATCTGCTCGGCGAGGTCGATCTGCTTTTTCTGGTCCTCGGAATGCCGGAGTTGATCGGCGATGGCCACCAGCCGGGCGGTCAGCATGGCCTCCATCCGGTTCTCCGGCCGCGGTGCGCCCTTCTTCTTTTTCACCTTGAACCGCTTTTGGATGGTCTTGGCGATCTCTTCCATTTTCTTCAGAGCGGCCACGCGCTTGTCAAACTCCGCGCGGTTTTGGCGAAGCTGGGACTTCATCGAGCCGATCAGGTCGACGGTGGTGGGGGAGCGCCCCTGTTGCTCGCAAGCGCCCAGAACCTGATCCAGCAGGATGGACACCAACTGCATCGCGCCGTTGAGCGTGGAGTCGATCTTCGGCTCCTCCGCGTTCCCGGTCTCGTCGTAGTTCTTCCGGCGCTGCTCATCCGTCAGGACGTCATGGGCGAACTTCACCAGCGCGAATTTCTTCTCCGACCCGCCGGCATCGGGGTGAGCCCTCTTCGCCTTGTCCCGATAGGCTTTGCGGATGACGGCCTTAGAAGCGTCCCTATCCACGCCGAGCACCCCGTAGAGATCGTCCATCACGAAACCTGTCTGATCACCGGCTCGCCGCGAATCGCCGCCTGCACCATCGCGACAGGGTAAAGCGGAGCGTTGTTCAGCACAATCTGCGGAAACCGCTTTTCGTGGTTCGGGACCACGTCTCTTTCGAACATCCCATCGGCGCTCATTCTATGGTGGAACAAGGGCTTATTGACTGGAACCCCAAAATGTCCCCGGCCGCCACAGGCGATCCAGAAGCCCCAATCATCCATGCCCGGCGTGTTCAAAGCGAAGCCACCAACATCGCGCCACGCCTGCTTTCGGAACATCGAAGCGCACGGGATGAAGTTGTTCATCAGCAGAGTCGTGAACTCGTATGGAGCCGCCGGCCAGAATGACGTCTGGCTCCCGAAGAGAATTGTCCCTGGATAGGCGATGGAGACCTTCGGATCAGACAGAGCTTGGACGCACTCCTCCACCATTGTCGGCGCAAGGAAGTCGTCAGCGTCTAGACAGACGATCAGTTCACCGGACGCTAGGTTAACCCCCTGGTTCTTCGCCGGCGCCGGCTGTCCTTGGTTCGGCCAGAGGAGGTGATAGGTGATCTTGTCGTGGAACTCGCTGCATATCAGCGGCGTCTCGTCCGAACTCGCATGATCAACCACCACGATCTCGGTGTTCGCGTGCGTCTGCAACAAAACCGATTCTATCGCCCGGTCGAGAAATCGCCCGTAGTTGTAGCAGACGATGACCACGGAAACTTTCTGGCTCACCACGGCTCTCCCTTGGCGGACGTTTCAAAAGGTTCCATTGCGATCACTCCATCCACCGGGCGCATCCGGTGGTTTCGCAGCGGCCGTGAACGTGACCGTTCGACGCCGCGATGCTCAGGTGAAGGCGCCCCTTGCAGGCCGGGCACTCGACGACCTCTGAGGCGGAACGACCCTTGTGAGCGTCCCGCCAGGGCCTAATGCCCGTCATCACCGTGCGGAGCAGGTCCAGGCGCTGATCGGCCCAGGCTTCATGCAGGGCGATTTCCTCTGGCGTCGGCCGGCGAAGATGCTGGCAGGGCAGCGCGTCAGGCTGGCTCTCTCCGGTCACTTGATCGAGAAAGCAGGGACGGACGGCGAATTTGGTGCCCTTGAACGTTTCGCCCAGGTTGACGCCGGCGGCGCAGATGTGGGGGGCTTCACCGCCCCCTAGCTTGATCCGAGGCGGCGCGGTGTAGTGAATACACCAACCCGCCGCCTGCCCAGGATCTCCGGGCCGCTTAGCCATGATCGGCTTCTCCCTTGGCGGACGTCATTCGGATATTCCGGGCGAGCAGCGTTGCGCCCTGAAAGAACCATTCGACGGTCAGGAAGTCGGCCTCCCACCCGGTCTTTACTTCCGGCTGGTCAGCATCGAGGTACAGGACGGGCTCGCCGTCCCAGTAGCAGGGCATCGTGCGCCAGCCGAACCACGGCAAGAGGCCTCCGAATAGCCAGTTCATTGCTTTGTGGGCTCCGTCACTGTTTCCGAGCCGTCGGCATGACAGATGATCCTCCGACACCAGACGCAGCCGGCCTGTTGCGCGGCCATGGCCTCGTCACCCTCAAGAGCGCAGACGGGAGGGCCCTGACACACGATAACCATGGGGTCGCCCTCATCAGCTTCGGCCATGCGAGTCCTCCTTGGCGGACGTTTTGGACTCTTTCCTTCGGCCACTGCCGCAGCGAAGCCCCGCCTCCATGACGGTGAGCCAGGAGTCGATGAACGCCTTCTTCTCTTCGTCGCTGGCATGAAGGGGCACTTGGATGCTGCTCTCGAATTTTCCCGAGGCCAGGCGCAACGACATGATCAGAACATCGTCCTCGTCCTTGACGGCCTCTTCGGTATCGGTCGGCTGGATGTATTTGCCATCCGCCCAGTGTCCGCCGGCGCGCGGCCCCCGCTTACCCATGGTCGGCCTCTCCCTTCGCGGACGTTTCAAAAGGTTCGTTCACTAGACGCTCCCTACTTGGACTGGTGTTCGAGCGATGTTTTCAGGTCGCGCGTGGCCTGCTTAAACATCTTCTGATTGAGCATTCCGCTGGTGACGATCAGCCGCTCGTTGACGGACAGAGCGCACAGCACCGCCTTGGCCTGCCAGTCGGTGAACGCTTCCTCCGGCCGACGGGTGCCGGCGTACTTGGCGGGGTCGCTGATCGCGTTCCGCAGGATCTCGCGCGTCTTCTGGCCTACCGGCGTCGAGATGGTTCGTCGTGGTGTCTTAGCCATTCCGGGCTCCCTACTGGACTCGGTTTTTCAGGTTACGAGCCCGCTTCCGGGCGCGCTTCGCCTCGGCAGCAGACTTGATCGCTTCCCGGCTTTCGCCGGTCTGATAGGCGTGCGTCATCGTGGCGCGCTGTCGAGACCGGCGACGCGGGAAGGCTTCTTCCCCCATCGAAACAGCGGCCGATAAAGCCATGGCCAGAACCGCCGCCGGGCCTATGAGTGTGCGTCGCAAGGTGCCCTCCTATTCGGTAATTGCGCCGATGCGGACTTCGACCGGCTTGTCCCCGATGATCCTGGCGCGGCGGGCATGGCTGATAAGGGTCTGCGCCAGGGCGACAGCTTGGCCCGGGTCCATGCCGATCCAGGCAACCGGGTTGCCGAAGTCGATGACCACCTTTTGGTTGCGAACCCCAACCGCGAAGGTGATGCCGCCTTCGTCGTTCTTGCTCAATTTCCCCTGCGGGAAGTCGCCAGTTGGGCCTAGCTGAGACTTAAGGTGCTCGTCCTTAAGTTTCTCGCGCAGGTCATTCATCTTGTCCTGCGTGTCCTTGTCGTAGGCCCCAAAGGGCATGTCGCCGTGGTGTGCCATGTGTTGCTCCTAATTTTGACGCTTGTTGCATTGAAAGCAGATCAGGCGATGCCATAGCCACGCACCACAAAACTTACAGGTTCCGCAACTCATCGCCGTCTATGAACTCCACACGTTTGCAGCAGACCTTAGCGGCGTAAGAACTTGGACGTCACCGCCATCATGTCGGCGTCTTGGCGCAGCTTGACCAGAAACCCTGGGACGTACTTCAGCCGGTCTTGATCCAGCACGCGGCCGCGGATCGCCGATCCGTAGGACTCCAATTCGTCGGGACCATGGCGCTCCAGATAGTTCTGGTCGATCCCGTCGCAGACCAGGATTGCGCCGCAGCCGCTGCACTTTTCCGGGAAGACCTTGGCGATACCGCCGTTCCCGCCGCGGCCGGCAAAGACGGGGTGATCGCCGGCCGTGCCGCTGACTTCGATCAGGTCGGCGCCGGGGGCCGGCTCATCGTGAAGCTGGCGAATACGCCGCCCCATGAGCCGCGGGTCCTGCGGCTCCTCGGTGTAGCGCATGTCGTTCATCGTCTCCTGGGGGTCGTGGCGGATGCCGACGATGCCGACCAAGTTTTTCTCATAGCCCTTCATGGTGCAGAGCGGAGCGAACCGGGCGTTCACGCCGACGCCGCCCTCTTCCAGGATGTCGATGGCTTCCTTGACATACTTCGCTGCCTCGGAATATCGCGCTTGCACGGGAGCCGCGCGGCCGGCCGCCGACCACTCATAGTAGGCGTTCATAAACAGGAAATTCGACATATAGACCTTGTGCTTCAGAATCTCCCGCGCGATGTCCGGGGCTTGCCGGTAGTTCTCCTCAAAGATCACCGTGTTGGTCGTGTAGTGGAAGTCCATGGCGTCCAACTGGGTCATGGCCGACAGCATCTTCTCCCACGATCCGCCGGTGAGATTGAAGAAGGACTCGCGCTCGACCGCATGGAGAGAGAGGAGGAAATTCGTCAGACCGGCATGGATCAGGTCGTCCAGGAGGTTCCGGTTCTTCGGCCCTCGGACCAGCCACTGGCCGAGCGTGATGATCCTCGACGCCAGTCCGATCTTGGTGGCGTACTCGATCACTTCAACGATGTTCGGATGCAGGGTGGGCTCGCCGCCGGTCACATCGAAACCGAGGAACCCTTCCTCCTTCAGCGTATCGAGGAAGGTAATCAGGTGCTCTTTCGAGAAGAACTTGGCCCGCCTCATCCCGGAGAATTGATCGTCCGAGCCGTCGAGGTAGCTGTAGTAGCACCACCGGCAACTGTGAACGCACTTCAGGCCGACGTCGATGATCGCCCAGCGCGAGGGGAAACCGGGGGCGTGATAGTAATACGGGGCGGTCATGCGGGCACCGGGAAGTCGGTGAAGAGATTGGTTTTGATGTCGCGTTTCATGCGGGCCTCACGACGCTCTTGGGCGGCGAGCAGCGCGTCCCAGTCCAATTCCGGCATGACGATCAATTCCGGCCTTTCGCTGTACCATGTGATCTCATAGGACGCGCCGGTATAGTCAAACTCCAGCGGTATGCCCTGATAATACAGCGTCTCCGGTAGCGGCTTCACCGCCATCAGCGACGACGCGCGCACGATGGCTGGAGCCGCGAAGGCGACCAGAGCGGCACGCTTGATGAAATTTCTTCTCGACAGTTCGATCATCGTCTCACCTAAATTGCCGGTCGCGGGCGGGAGGGACGAGTGCAGGTGTCGAGCACTGTCTTTGGTCCCCACCGGCTGACGGGTTATTTTGACCGCAGCACTCGCCGTCTTGCCGCGTCCAGGACATGCGACTGGTTCGCACCCCCCTGGCTGGGTCACTTGAACCGACATCCGGCCCCGCGGCGCACCACTTCCATGATGGTCGCATACTGGGAAAGGGCCGGGTCTTCGGCATTCTTCTGGCGGATGGCGTCCCAGGATTCCTGCGTGCCGGTCCCGCAGACCACCGACCCATCCGGGTTGAGGGTCATCATTGTCTCCCCCTCGTCGGACAGGATTGCCAGCTTTGGGCCTATCGGATTTGGAATTTCCGAACAGGCCGACAGGGCGACCAGCAGAATGACCAGCAGCGTCCTCACTGGGGTATCCTGAAGCCGCCGCCGCCGTTCGCCATAGCGTTGGCGACCTTCAGCTTAGGATCGGAGTTGATCTTGGTCATCAGGTCGGCCTGAGCGCGGGCGGCAACCATCTTGTGCTCGTTCATCGCGTCCTGCTCCAGACGGATGTCCGTCAGCACGACGGAGTCGATGGAGCCCACCGTGGCCACGCACATGCAGCCGAAGTCGTCGGACAAGGTGAGCGCGCCGGTGAGGGGCAACTGCACCGGGGGTCCGCTCTGGTCGGTGATGCCGAACAGCGGCGGCTTCGACAGGGCCTCTTGGATCATGTCGGAAACACGCTTCGCCCCTTGGAAGTCCTTGTAGCGGAGGAAGACCCCCTGCTCGCAGTTCTTCCGAAACACCGTGATGACGAACATTTACTTTTCTCCTCGGTTGAAACTATTGAAAGGCGGCTAGGGCCGACGGGAAGATGGCCCACGACGCGGTGAAGCCGACCACCGCCAGAAGCGAGCACAGGCCGATGATAAACCAGCCGGCGAAGTCCGGCCGTTCCATGGTCTGCACGGAAAATCCGATGGTGCCGATCAGGCACGTCACCCCATAGGCACCGAGCAAGAATGTCGCCAGGAAGGCAACAACATTAATGATCCCCTGCATTTCCCCTATTCCCCGCTAAAAGCGTTCCATTCTCCGGTGACGTCAACCCACCAATGCTTGTCGTAGCTGCCTGTGTAGGCCCAGTCGCAAGGCCAGTGCTGGCGAATTACGGCACCGTCTGGCTTCTGGATGTCTTCGTACCGCCGGCCTTTTACATAGACCACAGCGCGATCTCCGTTCCGGGAGATGACCTGGGAATTACCAGCAGCAGTCGCAGGTGCAATGCTCATGCTTTCCAGACTCACAGCGGCTTGACGCATCATGGCTTGGGTGGTGCTCGTTGTTCTTGGCCCGCTCGGCATCGCAGTACGCACATTCGCCTTCCGGCATCCGGTGTCTGCGAGGCTTGGGCGGGACGCCGATCTTCGTGTAGACGTACAGCCCGTCGCAACTGATCTTCGCGTCTAGAATCCTCTGATCGTATTTCCCGCCGCGATGGATTTCCCAATCGGTCTCATGCCGACGATAACCGCGCGCCAGGAGGTCCTTTTCTTCACGACGGAAGGCCAGAGCCTCCTTGGTGCGCGCGGTTACTTTCATCAGAGGTCCGGCGCGATCTGCCAGTCGTCGGCCATGAGGTCGGTCTGGCTGACCAGCCATGGCACGACTTTATCGTCGGCGGTCTTCATGTCGACATGCGGGCAGTAGTTGATCACGGTGCCCTCCGGGTAGATGCCGAGCAACGGGGCCCGGTTGACCTGGAAGGTCGAGCCGGGGACGAGGAAGACGAACATCCCCTTGCCGTTCCACCCTTCGCGGCAGACCCGCTGGCCTGCCTTGATCGCCTTGAGTGCTTCCGAAAAATCCATCGTCGTCTCCTCTGGTTGAACTGCTACGCCACGCGCTCCAGCGCCGACCGCACCGTCCCCGGATACCAATTCCCGCCGCGGGCGGTGGGGATGCCGCGGGCGTTGAGGGCGTCGGCGACCTTCTGCAACGTGGTGGCGCCGGTTGACTGGATTTCCCGAATGATGGGTCTGACGTTAAGGGCGAAGCGGTCGGCTTTCCTCTTCTGCGCCACTTTGGCGACGGAGCCGCCTTTCCAGGGGCAGGGCGAGCCGAGGCGGACACCGCGGGCTTTCGCCGCAGCCATGGCCGCCTTTGTCCGGGCTGAAATCTGCCGCGCCTCCTCTTCGGCGAAAACCGCCCGGATATGAAGTTCCATGGCGGTTGCGTTCGGGCATTCAGCGGCGACGAAGTCGACTCCGCTCTCCATCAGGTTGGCGATGAAGGCGACGTTTCGAGCGAGGCGGTCCAGCTTGGCGATGACCAGGGTGGCTTTGTTCTTCTTGGCGAAGGCCATTGCCTTCGCCAGTTCGGGGCGGTCGGCGATGGTGCCGGATTCGATCTCGGTGAACTCGGCGATCAGGTCCCGACCGGTGACGAAGACGGAAACCGCGGCTCTCTGGGCATCAAGTCCGAGACCGCTTACCCCTTGCTTTGTCGTGCTCACCCGGTAATAGGCCACGAACTTTTCGGTCATTGTCTTCCCCCTTCGGTTGGTCGCGCATGGCTGTCTTGCTGTTCTTGCGGCGGTATTCCCGCATGTAGGCGTTGTAGGCTTCGCGGTTCTTCTCCCGGCGGCGGGCTTGCCTTTCGGCAGGGGTCATCGGGTGATCTTCGCGAATCGGCTTGGGTCCTCTCTTCATGGCCGTGATTACGCGCACGCTTGCCGTAATCACGCAAGCGGTTTTTTCAGGCCATGATTTTCCCAAGTTTGGTGCGGCCTCTGTTGAGGCGCGACTTGACGCTGCCGACGGGGATGGAGAGACGACTCGCGATGTCGTCGTAGGATTCGTCGCCGGCGACAAGCAGGAGGACGGCGCGTTTCTTCGGCTCCACCTTCATCATCGCCTTGATGGCCTGTTTCGCCAGGATGGTCGTGTCCTGAGAGGGAGGGACGGCTGTCATGTTGAGGTCGACCAAGTCGCTGTTCACTTCGGTCTTGCGCCGCTGCTTCTTCCGCATGGTGTCAACGAACTGGTTCCGCATGATGACGGTGGCCCAGGCGTTGAAGTTGGTCCCTTGCTCGAACCGTTGCGCGCTGGAGAGGATGGTGACGACGGTGTCGCTCAACAGGTCTTCGGCGACGTCGGCGCTTTTGGACAGATAGCAGGCATATTGGAATAGTTGCGGCATCTCCTTCACGACCATCCCGTCGAACTCCTTACCCCTCTGCATACTCTTCCTCCCCTGGTGGTTATGCCCCCGGCAGGACTCGAACCTGCGGCCTTCGGGGTCGGGACCCGACGCTCTATCCTCTGAGCTACGAGGGCATGATGGTTCTACGAATCCTTATTTCCCGAGCGCCTTCTTTCCGTAGTCTGAGATCGCATAGCGGAACCCGCCGAAGGGCGAGTCGTCTGGGCTGACGGTGAGGAGCCCGAGTTTCACCAGCCGGGATTTGGACACGGGGTAGGGTCCTGGCTGGGGGAACATCGCACTGGACCCGTTCACAAAAAACCAGCGCAGGCAGGCCTCCTCCGACGTCGTCAGCACGGGGAGCGGTTTGGGGAGGAGCACCACTACCGCCGCGCCATGGGTTGGTCGTGCCACTGGCCCTGCCCGGTTTCTTGGTACATCACCACATGACAGGCTTCGTGGCGCTTGGCGTCGGCGGTTTCTTCGGGGCCCATGCCGGCGCGGATCATCACCACGGAAAACCCGTTCTTCGACATCGTCTGCGCCATATCCCCGAAGGGCAGGTTCTCCCGCGGCAGGTAGACCGCGAGGGGGTCGACCACCGACCGGACCTCGGCATCGGTCATTGCCGCGCACCTGTCCGGGTAGATGTACCCCATCCTGTCGTGACGGGTTGTGGCGTAGGGGTCGGCGGCGCAGGCGGAAACCAGCAGCATCGCGGCGATAGGGAGGCCCTTCATAGGCCCTCACCGAAAATCATCGCCTGGGACCAGCGCCACACCACGCCGAGTTCAGGAACATAGCGCGACAGGATTTCGTTCGCCCACAGCAAGAAGGCAATCTGCACGGCCGCCGCCAAAAAGCGGATGGTTGGACTTGCTTCCTCTTCCGCCGGACGCTGGGACACCTCAGACATTCTCCACCTCCGGGATTTCCTCAAGGGCCTTCTTCAACGTGTCGCGAATCGACGTCGACACGCGGGCCAACGCCATCAGCCTGTCCAGGCTGGTCTCTGGAACTTCGAACGTCGTGTAGCGCCCCAGGCAGGTCGAGCACACCCGCCGGCGCCGGATCAGCCCATCACTCGGGCGCGTGTCCTTGCACGCCGAGTCCGAGATCACGCCGCAACAGGGGCACCGCAGCCCTCCCGTCCCCACCGTTTTCTCAGGCATCGCCCTTCTCCGCCTTCTTCCGAGCCCGCCACTTCCTCTGGTACTCAGCGTTGCGCCGTTTCCACTCCTCGGGATGACGGTCCCGCCACCGCTTCTGAGCCCACGACCCCGCCGTCGTCGGACCCTTGGCCTTCCGGGCCACTTCCGCTTTTGCCCCCTCATTTGAGGGAGCGGAAGTTGGCGCGGCGCTCGCGGCGGGCTCCACGACGGCGGGAACCGGCCTCTTGGCCGGCGCGGCGGCTAGGGTGGTGCGGCGCGCGGGGGCTTCCACGACCGCCTTTCCGCGGCTCCGCTCGACCGTGACGACGCCACCGCCCTGCCGCACCGGCGGTTTCGGCGCCACCCGGCCCTTCTCTGCCGACGGGCAGGGCCCATGTCGGTGACGCTCCCCGCAGAGCCTGCATTTCGGTTGGATCATCGGTCAGGCCCGGCGAGGCCGCAGTAGCCGAAGACCACCGACTTGCGCGGGATGACCGTGGCGCCGTCGATTGTTTCGGGCTCGCCGCCGACGGTCTTGACGGTCTGCCGCCACGCCATGCAGTCCGAGCCGATGCACCGGCATGAATGGGGCATCAAATAGTCCAGGGACCGGTTAGCAGCCACCAACTGTATCCCCTTGTCGTCAAAATCCTCGCCGAGAGCCGCGCGGCTAAACGGGCACCACTTTTCCTTGGCTTCGTCTTCGGTCATCGCGGGAACTCCCTCACCATCAGGTCGTCGGGGATTGGCTCCTTCTTCGTCATCTGCTTCATGAAGAAAGCCACCCCGGCCAGATGGCACCCGTCCCGCAGGTCCCGCGCCCACCGCGGGTTCATCTCACGGGCATGGGCCCCCGATTCCCCACCGCAAATGATCCAGTCGACCACCTCCCCACGCACCTTGAGAAACGGCATGACCGGCTCCAACAGCGGCTCGCACGACAGAAACCGAACCGCCGCCGGCACCGAAAGCAACAGCGGCACCCGCCGCTTCGCCTCCTCGCGGTTCTCCACCGTCGTCCCCAGCCAGACGTTCGGCCAGCCATCGCCCCATGCTTCGGGGAGCATTTTGGCGATGTTCTGCGGCCGCTTCGTCAGCAAGAGCCAGTCGAGGTACTGCGTCCCGGCGATCAGGTCGAACAAGTCCTTCCGCCACGCCGACGGCACCTGATTGTCGAAAACATCGGCCAACGACGCGCAGAAAACCCGCGCCCGAACCCCCCGGTACCCAGCGTCATCGTTCCACGCCCGCGGCTTACGCCAGTTCGACACCGCCGTCCGCCGCCGCTCCCCAGCCCACAATTCAGGCGACCCCGTCCGCTTCGCCCAATTCTCCGCGTAGCAGTTGTCACAAGCCGGGCTCACCTTCGTACAGCCCACCCACGGATTGAACGTGTGATCCGTCCACTCGATCTTGCTGTTCTCGCCCACGACACCCTTCCTTCCTACCGGCGAAGCCGGTCCCGTTTTTCTGCCCCACCCGCGACCCGAACCAACCACCCACCCCACCCGTAAGCTAATCCGTAAGTAACGCGTAAGGTAATTATCTCATGGCGTCAAGCGTAAGATAATCCATCCCACATTTTTTAGAAAAGAAGAGGGGGGCGGGCTCTCGTTCACGCCGGCCCCGGCCCATCGGCTTCGGCCGGAAACGCGCGGGAATCCGCCATTTCTCCCGGCCGATACCGCCGAGACCCCAGGAAATCCGCCAGTTATTGAGCAACAATGGGGCCTTTGACGTTCCGAAACGAGGCCAGGGCCCGCGCTTTTCCTGGGGTTTCAGCTAAAACGCGGGAAAAGCCAGCCGGCCGAAAAGGCCCGGTTGCCCTTTCCAGCACATTGGGATCCTAAGCTTAGAATTCCACGTGGACAAGTTGTCGCG
>JADMIO011678475.1_pt1 | contig 58461 bp, 38 predicted proteins | sample 8958161 | NCBI WGS metagenome assembly JADMIO01 (sample SAMN16585339, study PRJNA669376) | soil metagenome | isolation source: Crop rotation soil | place: USA: Cullars Rotation, Alabama | collected 2011
TATGGTGAAAGTTGGAACCTCTTACGTGCCGATCAGATTAAAACGAAAGGCCCAGTCTTTCGACTGAGCCTTTCGTTTTATTTGACCATGTTGGTATGATTTAAATTAATACGACTCACTATAGGGTCAGTGCGGCCGCGACTTCAAGTCACGTGAATTCCAAGCTTCGGATCCCACTGTGCTGGAAAGATTCCTGATCGGCACTCTTGCCTTGGCCGGTCTCTGGCCTCTTTCCGGCTTCTTCAGCAAGGACGCAATTCTCGCAACCGCCGTGCAGAGGAATCCCCTGCTTTTCGCGCTGGCGACCCTGGTAGCCTTGCTCACCACCTTCTACATGTTCCGCCTTGTCTTTATCGTTTTCTTCAATCCGCAAAGAACCGAGCAAGCCGCTCAGGCGCATGAATCGCCCAAAGTGATGACTCTTCCGCTCGTTCTCCTGGCTATTCCAACCCTCCTCGCGGGATTTTTTGGCATCGATTCCTTTTTGGAGAAGAGTGCGGGCCACGGCGCTGAGCAGGCCGGCTTTCTGGCTAATATTCTCGCGCCATTTAACCATGCCCCCATGGGTGCTCTGGCGGGACTCGGTGCAGTGGCTCTGGGATTTTTTCTCGCCTACGGACTCTACTGGAAAGCCACTTCCGATCCGCTCGCAACAAACCTCCGTTTCTTCGCCCGCGCCATGCGGAACCGCTTTTACTTTGACGAAATCTATGACGGGATTATCCAACTCACCCATGAAAACCTCGCCCGCCTTGCCAACGGCCTTGACCGCTGGGTTATTGGTGGGGCTGCCGTAAAGGGTTTGCAAGGAGCGACGGATCTCACGGGCCGGCTTTTGCGATTGCTTCAAACCGGAAACCTTCAGACCTATGCCTTCCTGCTTGTCATAGGGTTGGCTGCGTTGCTCTTTTACTTTTTCCGAAACTGATAAACAATGCTCCTCACCTCCATAATTTTGGTTCCTTTGATTGGCGCGCTTTTGGTCGCCGCAATTCCGCGCAATTACCGGTTTGTTATCCGCGTCGTTGCGCTGCTCGCGACACTGATTTCCCTGGTGCTGTCCCTCGTTTTATTTGCGTCCTTCAAAGCAGGCGCGCCCGGCTATCAATTCGTTCAGACGGTGAATTGGGTCAGTTCTCTTGGCATTGCGTACAAAGTCGGAGTCGATGGAATCAATGTCGCTATCATTCTCATGGGCTCGATCGTGGCCTTTGCCGCGACCTGTGTTTCCAGAACCATCGTCGAGCGCGTGAAGGAATATTACTTCCTTCTGCTTGTAATGATCGGCGGCATCCTCGGGGCCTTTGCCTCGTTGGATATTTTCTTTTTCTTTTTCTTCCACGAACTCGCTTTGATTCCGACTTTTATCATGATTGGCGTTTGGGGGCGGGGTGAAAATAAGAATTACGCTACCTTTAATATTACCCTTTACCTAACGGCTGGTGCTTTGATCGCGCTCGTCGGGTTGATCGCGCTTTACATCAGCGCGCCCGTTCGCACCTTCGATATTGAGCGGCTCACAAATGCGGTCCAAACGACACCGATCCAGCTCGCTTCACAGAATCTCGTCTTCCCGTTTCTCCTTTTTGGATTTGGAATACTCGTTTCTCTCTGGCCATTCCATACATGGGCGCCACTCGGTTACGGCGCCGCCCCAACCGCGACCGCGATGCTCCACGCAGGTGTTTTGAAGAAATTTGGCCTATACGGGTTGATTCGCATTGCCTTGCCGCTGCTGCCGCACGCCGCCCAAAGCTGGATGCATTACCTCTCCTGGTTTTGCCTCGGAAACATTATCTACAACGGCTTTGTCGCCATGAGACAACGCGACCTCAACCTCCTCATCGGCAATTCGAGCGTGGCGCACATGGGCTTTATTTTTCTTGGAATTGCCAGCTTGAGCCTCCTGGGCGTGACTGGCGCCGTCATGATTATGATCGCCCATGGTTTGCTCGCCGCGCTCTCATTCGCGATTAGCGGCCATTTCTATGAGCAATCCGGCACACTCGACATGGAGAAAATGGGTGGCTTTCTCCGGAGAATGCCTTTCGTCGGCTCGGCCTTCGTCATTGCTGCCATGGCGGGTTGCGGTCTGCCCGGTTTTGCCAACTTCATTGGCGAAGCCATGACGCTCTTCGCCGCGATCAAGAATTTTTCTGCCATCACTTCCGTCGCCGTCTGGGGCGGGTTGGTCATCGCCGCGGTTTACATGCTTCGCGCGGTGCGCGCGGTCTTGCACGGCCCCGTGGTTCAATCTGAGGCCCCGATGGCCGATGCGGAAGGCTGGTGGCGGAAGCTGCCCTTCGCGCTTTTGTTCATCGTGCTGATGATTTTTGGGGTCTGGCCCCGCGCTCTCACGGAAAAAATTCAGCCCAGCGCGGACGCTATCATACAAATGGTCGTTAAGGGCGCCGAACCGCAGCCCTTGCGCCATCCCGGCGGAATTCGTGCGAGCGCCGCTCCGACAACTTTGTCCGCTCATACCCGATGAACGCTTCTTTGATGATTTTGGAGATTCTGATCGTGCTCGCCGGTTTGGGCTTGCTCCTGGTGGATCTAGTGATTCCGTCCGAGTCGCGCCGAAATCTCGGTTACGTGGCAGCCGCGATTGTCGCGGTAATTTTTCTCATCTCTTTTTTTTGGAACGCTCCTGAACCGCGCTATGCGTTTCAGAACAGCTTTGTTCTCGATAACTTTGGCCTGTTTTTCAAACGCTTTTTCCTCCTCGCCGCCTTCTTTGTCCTGATCATGTCCGTCGATTTCGCGGACCGAATCCCCGTGGGCATCTCTGAATTTTACGCGTTGACCCTTTTCGCGCTCAGCGGGATGCTCTTCGCTGCTTCGGCCAATGACTTCATCATGCTCTTCGTTTCCCTCGAATTGATCACGGTCACCTTTTACGTGCTGACCAGCTTTCAGCGTTCGCATGTCAAATCGCTTGAAGCAGGGGTCAAATACTTGATCATCGGAGCCATTTCCACGGCAGTGACTGTCTATGGAATCGCGCTGATTTATGGTTCAGCGGGGACAACGAATTTCACCGAAATCTTTCAAGCCGGGAACGCTCTTTTCTCCAACCGCATTTTCCTCGCTGGCATCCTGCTCGTGGTTGCTGGCTTAGGGTTCAAGATTGCCGCCTTCCCCTTCCAGATTTGGGCACCCGACGTCTATGAAGGTTCCCCTGCTCCCGCAACCGCATTCCTCGCCATCGGCTCGAAAGCCGCCGGTTTCGTGCTCCTTTTACGCATCCTTTTCGCCGCGGTTCCGAACCTGACGGTCCAGTGGAGCCACTTGCTCATGGTCATAACGATTATCACCATCCTCTACGGAAATCTCTGCGCGATTCCCCAACGGAACCTCAAACGTCTGCTCGGGTATTCGAGCATAGGCAATGCGGGTTATTTGCTTCTTGGCATCACTGCCGCGAACAAGGCCGGCTCTGCCAGCGTTCTCTATTATCTAAGCGGATATCTCTTCACCGTCCTGGCCGCCTTCCTGGTAGTCTCCATTCTAAGCAGGCAAACAGACGACGAAGACATAGGCATCCTCGCTGGCCTTCACCAGCGCTCGCCCTTGCTCGCTACCTCCCTGGCCATGGCCATGATTTCGCTCGCCGGAATCCCGCCGCTGGCCGGTTTTTTTGGCAAATTTCTTCTGATCAAATCCGTGATCGAACGCGGCGCTACCGATTCCACATTCTACGCCCTGATCGGTGTGGCCTTATTCGGGATCGTCGTTTCTTTCTATTATTACCTGGGTGTGGTCCGCGCGATTTATTGGTCTAAAACCGTGCCCGATTACTCCCCAATCGAAGTTCCAACCGGAACGCGCCTCGCGCTTTACCTTTGCATTGCCGGGATGATCTTTCTTGGAATTTATCCGGAGCCACTGGTCAACGCTGCTGCCACGGCCGTGGCGGCTTTACATCTCTAAACCCGGAGCTTCCGCAATACTTCCCCTCTTGGCTGGAAACCGGCCTGTCTGATACAATTCTATCCATGGAAAGAGCTAACCAACACGCAAACAGCGTGGCCAGAGGTTTGGGGCTTTTTTTAGGCGGCTTCACCATAGTGGGAATTGTGCAGGGTCATCTTACCAGGACCGACGCGACGGAATGGTTTGTGTCCTGGCTTGGGGTTGGGAGCTTTGGGAGCCAGGGCGTTCTGGGGTTCTCAGCCGTCACGCTCATTCTCTATGGATTACGTCCCAAAATGTCTCGAACCCGGAAGCAACTCACGATTGTTGGCATCCTGGTTCTGCTCGGGCTCGCCATAATAAATGGGCTAAGCTTCTACCTTCTGCTGGCTCAAAGGCGCATTGCCTCGCCCCTGCCGCTGCCACTTTCATTCCTATTCGCCGTGGTGTTGATCCTGATTTTGAAAACGGTCGGCAAGGAGCCTTTAGCCCAATACTGCTCCAGTGGGAATTTTTTTCGCACAGCCCTGGTATGCGCCTGGGCCTGTCTGCTTTTTCCGCTCTCCCAGATGGTTTTCTTTGGTAAGACCGACTACCGCCGTTCCGCTGATGCGGCGGTGGTCTTTGGAGCGCGTGTCTACGCCAACGGCCAGCTTTCTGATGCTCTCGCGGATCGAGTGCGGACTGCTTGTGACCTGCACAGGCTAGGTTTGGTAAAGGCGCTCGTTTTTTCTGGCGGACCCGGTGAAGGCGTCGTTCATGAAGTTGAAGCGATGAAACGTTTCGCAATCAGCCTGGGTGTTGCCGAGGAGGATATCCTTCTGGATTTTGGCGGCCTCAACACACAGGCCACGGCGCGCAATGTTTCGCTTCTGGCGAGCGAACATGGTTTCACAAGGCTCCTCGCCGTCAGTCATTTTTACCATTTGCCGCGCGTGAAACTCACCTTCGAAAAAGCGCATCTGGATGTCTACACTGTCCCGGCCCAAGAACCGCAACTCCTTGCCAAATTGCCCATCTTCATGCTTCGGGAAGTTGCTGCCTGGTGGCTCTACTATTTGCGCGCAGCCTGATTCCACCTGGCGTATTCTGCCGCGAGATGAGCGGAATCAATACGCACCCTTTACGCGCATCTTAAGTCCATAAACACTCTCACTCGCGGTGATGAACAGAAGCTTTCGATCTTTGCCCCCAAAAGCGACGTTCGCGGTCCACCCCTCCGGCACATCGATATGTTCGATCTGCTTTCCGCTCGAATTAAAAACGGTCACTCCTTTTCCGGTTAGATAAAGGTTGCCCTCCGCATCCAGGGTCATTCCGTCCGAACCAAGCTCGCAAAACAACTTTTTGGCGCTGAGCGCACCGTCCGGTTGGATACTGTAGGAGTAAGTTTTGCCCGCTCCAATATCCGCGACATAAAGAGTTTTTCCATCGGTCGTTCCGCGTATTCCGTTCGGCTGTTTCAAATCTGTGGCCACCGGTTTCAACTTCCCGCTCTTGCGTTCGAGGAAATAAACGTACTGCCCAGGTTGTTGCGTGGCGGGGTTGCGTTTCCAGTAGGGACGCTCGTAAAGCGGGTCGCTGAAATAAATATTTCCGTCTGGCCGAATCCAAAGATCATTTGGCCCGTTCAAAAGCTTCCCATCGAAATCCTTGACGAGAACCGTGATTTTCTTCTCGGGCGAGATCGACCAAAGCTCATTCTTTTCGTCCGCGCAGGCGATCAGGTTTCCATCGGCGTCGAAAAAAGTCCCGTTCGAGCGTCCAGCGGGCTTGAGCCAATCAGAGAAGGTCCCATCGGTGCTGTATTTCACAATGCGATCGTTGGGCTGGTCGGTGAAAAAGACATTCCCTGCGCGATCCGTGGCTGGGCCTTCCGTGAATTTGAATGCGCCGGAAAGCTTCTCGAGTTTCGCACCCGGAGCGATGATCCTGGTATCGGCGGAGCGGAGGACGGGACTTCCTAGCAAGAGCATCGCCATGGTGATTAGGGCTGTTCTTTGATTTGGCATGACTGGAGTGTATTGACCGTTCTTTTTCGTGCAAGGCCCCGTTATTTCCCCAAATTCCGAAACTCGTTCAAAAAGAAGTTACCGACACGTCTCATGCGGTTTCGGACCAGTTGGAGAGGAGTTTTGTCCACGAAGTAGGTAAGCAATATCGAATCGCGCGTCAGGACTTCTGGCCCCACAGTGTCAACCGAATGATAGGTATGCTTTCCCACGGCGAATGCGTAGCCTGTGTTCGGCGAAAAAGGCATCTGCGTGACTCTTTCGTAATTATCTTTGTCCAGACGCCTGTGAAAAATTGTGCCGACATGGGAAATGGATTGATCCCGAGGAAGATAAAGTTGGATAGTCATTCCTTTCCAGCGCGTGTCCGGGTGAATGCCGATGCGATACCCTGCTATGTCGCGCGTTAAAATGGGAATCGGATACATACCCACTTTCCTGTAGTCGTTGCCAAAACGCTCCTGCAAGCCAGGAGTCAGACGTTTCCGGAACGCTTCGCGCACTTCCGCTGAACAGAGGGTCTTCCCAACGGGTCCCCAGACCTCCTTTTTTTGCTCGGGTAAGTGACGAATATATTCCCCGAACAGTTCAATTCTTGTGCGCGTGCCTCCGCCGTCTTTCGTTCGTGTGGATTTGGCCCGGCCAGACATGCGGCGATAATCCTCCCGAACGGGCATCGCCTCCAACATCTCAGAATAAACGTCCGCGGGGAAGACCTCCGTGAGCTGCAAATGATAGAATGGGTCATTGCGCTCCGGGGCCGAGATAATGGCGTTGACCATATGCTCGGTTAATTCATTTTGTTTAGTTTTCTGCGATTTGGGGATGGCAGTCATTTTGTCGGTTTGAGTTACGCTGCATTGCAAGGTCTGTCCACCAATTTGACCTGCGCAGTCTCAACGAATATTTCAACAGCCTCCCAGGAATTCAACATATTTCTCGGGAAGATCGGGTATCATGGGTATCATGGAGACTCAGGGCTGCTTCTTCCTTTTGTGAGGCAAGGCGTAGGCCACTCTCACCGAACCCGTTTTTCGAATCAAGATGTCCACGCTGTCATCGTTTGGTTTGTCGGGTGTCCCAGTGCTTTGGCCGTCCTGCCATTCTGGCGGGCCTTCGTTGTCGCCAAAGTCCGTCCGATAAATCTCCCGCTGCCAGACCCCGGCAGCCAGGTAGCGTTGAACCGCATCGCCAGTCGGGTGATGGAATGCATGTCCGCACGAAAAAATCACGTATTTCGGATGCACCGCGCTTACGAACGCGGTGGAACTTGCATTATTGCCGCCGTGATGCGGAGCAATCATCACCTGCGCGCGCACTGGCAACGTGTTTGTATGTGCAACAATGAATTTTTCGGTGGCAATAAGCGCATCAGGATTGGTGTCCTCCCGGTGCCGGCCGACGGCATCGCCGCAAAAAAGAATCGACTTACCCGCGTAATCCAGGCGCATCACAATGCTCACCGCATTATTGATTTCCCCACTATCGGTCAAGTGCCACTCCGGCAGTGGTTGATGAAAACCGCAAATCATCGTCACATTAACCTGCCCGACATGGAACACCGTGCCGAATGGAACATTGGTCTTTCCCAGATTGAAGTCGATACAACCCGAGCTCACGACCTCATTCGAAATCGCTGTCATGGCTTTCTGCCACGTCGCGGTACGCGGCATCCCTGTATGGAGAACCTGTTTGACGTTGTAGGCCCCACAAATGTTTTGCACATTCGAAATATGGTCTTCATCATTATGGCTCAAGACCAGCAGATCAACCGTGCTTCCAGGCGGAAGGACCTCCTGCATTTTCGCCGTCGTTCCACCCGCGCTTCCGGCGTCGTAAATCATGAAGTGTCCGTCCGGAGTTTTAATCACGCAGGACAAACCGGCTCCAACGTCGAGCACGCGAACGAACACCGCGCCCGCCACCGGCTCAAGGGCGAGGAGGCGCCCGCTTGCCAGGAGCAAAGCGACGACAAAAAGAAACAGGTTTTTCATGAGATGCGTTTTTTATGGAATTAATCAGGAAACCGCATGGTTGAAAAGAAAGATGATGAGTTTAGGGAGGAGCTGGATCCTTGTGATGAGAGAGCTTCATTAGAATGCAAGGCCCCCGCCCCCGCTACGGCAGCGCCGATCGCCAGATCACTGTTAATTCTCCCATACTTTCTGCGGAACAGTAACTTTTGTTCTCCATCCTCAGTTGGATTTCGCTTATAACTTCATCAAGATTGCCTAAATGATCCCCTTCGGTGCCCGCCGTGGTAATGAATCCAAATCTCTTCGTGCCCTCCTTCCGGGTTTTGAATGCGCCGATATTCCACCAGTACATGACATAGTCAGCGCCTTCTGGACCTTCGCGGTACGTTGATCTTAAGGCTTCGGCGTAACCAGCCCCCAAATCTTCACGCATGCGAGCTGCTCCTAAGTACGGGGGATTTCCGACAATGTAGTCCGCTTTTGGCCACTCGGCAGCCCATGGATTTTTGTAGGTGAGCAAAGGGTTCCGTTTTGGTTCGTCCGGAATTTCGCGGCCGGGGCAACGAGCTCGTAAATGACTGGGTGTTTCTAACACTTGGTCTGTATTTCCTGGTCACATTCTTCTGGAAAGGGCCCTTGCGCTCATTTTTAGGGCGATTTTTTGAGAAAGGGAACCTGGACGTTGCGGGCAACTTTTTCTTTTTCTTTGAAAAAATCAAAATTCGGTTGGTCCCTCCAAACCAAGAGCGTAAAATGAGCGTTCTGATGATTGAGGTTCGTAACCTGACCAAGCGATATGCCGGCACCCTGGCCGTGGAGGATGTCTCGTTCGATGTGGGCCAGGGGGAAATCGTCGGGTTGCTGGGCATCAATGGCGCAGGGAAAAGCACAATCATGCGGATTCTCTCTTGTTTTATCCCTGCGACGTCCGGGAGCGCGAGGGTCGCGGGTTACGATGTTTTTAAAGAAGCGGATGAGGTTCGACGGCATATCGGTTACATGCCAGAAAACAATCCTCTGGATCAGGACATGCGGGTTCGTGAATATTTGAAGTTTCGGGCGCGTTTGAAAGGCCTGAGCCGGACGCGTTCGCGGGAGCGGATCGGCATTGTGATTGAACAATGTGGACTGAAGGAGGTCCAAAAGCGCATTATTGGCCAGCTTTCGAAAGGCTACCGGCAACGGGTGGGTTTGGCGGATGCCTTGGTTCATGAGCCGGGATTGATCATTCTTGATGAGCCAACGATTGGGCTGGATCCGAACCAATTGCGTTCGGTTCGACAGTTAATCAAGGAGCTTGCGGGAAAACATACGGTCTTGCTTTCCACCCATATCCTGCCGGAGGTGGAGATGACTTGCACTCGAGTGCTGATCCTGCATCAGGGCCGAATCCTCGCTTCGGACACAACTGAGAATTTGCACAAAACCATCTTCAAGGCGGGGCCGGTCGTGGCGGAAATAGCCGCGCCTCTTCCGGAACTTCTGGAGGCCTGGAGTGATGATGAAAACGTCCTTCACCTGGATGTGGCGGCGATCGATGGCGAGTTCTGCCGCTGCACTCTTTCGGCGCGGGATGGGATGGATCTGAGGCCAATCGTTTTTAAAATGGCGGCGGAGCGAGGCTGGAGTTTGCGGGAATTGTCGCGCGGACGACACAGCCTGGAAGATATTTTCATCAAATTGACTCGGGCCGAAAAAGAGGAATAGCGATGCAGCAGTTTATCACTTTAGTCAGGCGGGAATTGGGAAGCCATTTTCTCTCTCTTACGGGTTATGTGGTCATTGCCACGGTCCTGCTTTTGCTCGGGTTCAGCATCATCGACATGATTACGAAGCTGAACAGCTCGCCCACCGACGCACCGATCACAGAGGTGTTTTACATGACGATATACTTTTGGATTCTGCTTTTGCTCACGACACCTGTGATCACGATGCGGACTTTTGCCCTGGAAAAATTCTCGGGCACGTTCGAAACGCTCATGACCGCCCCAGTGAGCGATTTGCAGGTTGTTCTGGCAAAGTTCGCCGGGTCGCTTCTTTTTTACATGGTCTTGTGGCTCCCGATGGTGGCATATATGCTGGTTCTGCAACATTTCGTGCGGCATGGGAGGGCCGGGGTGGACCTGATAACGCTCGCAACGACATATGGGGGGATAGTTTTGATCGGGTCTGCCTACATTGCCCTGGGTTGTTTTGCATCGTCGGTTTCGCGCAGCCAATTGATCGCCGCCGCCTTGAGCTACGCTTTGGGATTGAGCCTGTTTCTTTTGAGCCTGCGCTCGCTTGTCCCTGTGGCATCGCCCGGATGGGATACGGAAGTTTTTTCTCATCTGGCCATGACCGAGCACATGCAGGATTTCGCGCGAGGAACTGTTGAGACCGCGAGCCTGGTTTATTACGTGAGCCTCGTCTGCGTTTTTCTTTTTCTGACGTTGAAAGTGATCGAGAGCCGCCGCTGGAAATAAACATGGAGGAAGAAGCCGAACATAGTTTTTCGCTATGGCGTCGCTGGAATATTGGATTCCACGTGATTCTTTCCATCGTGGCGTTCCTGGCCATTGTCGGCATGCTTAATTACCTGGCTCATCGCCACAATAGCCGCTTCTACCTGAGCCGATCGGCTTCACAGAAGCTTTCTCCACTCACTTTAAGTCTGCTCAAGTCTCTCACCAATACGGTCCGAGTGACGGTGTTTTTCAACAGGAACGAAGCCTTGTTCAATTCGGTGGCGAGCTTGATCAAGGAATACGGCGCCCGGAGCAAAAAACTCGAGATCGAATTCATTGATTACCGCATGCCGGGCCGAGCCGAAACCATTCGGAACCAGTACAAACTCTCTCCCGGCGGTGACAGCAGCCGCGTGATTTTCGATCTGAACGGAGAAACGCGCACCGTCCTGGGCAGCGAACTCTCCGATTATGATTTTGGCCAGGGAAAAGAAATCCGCAGGAGTGGATTCAAAGGCGAAGAGATGTTCACTTCAGCGCTGCTGAATTTGACGCAAATCAAACCGGCTGCAGCCTACTTCCTTCAGGGGCACGGTGAACATAATGTCAATGCATCCGCAAGTGAAGACGAGCGGGGTTACAGCCGATTCCGGCAGTTGCTGGAAAACAATAACGTGCAGGTGAAAACTCTTCCGCCGCTGGTTAACCGGGAAATCCCGGCGGATTGCGCGCTATTGATTATCGCCGGGCCGCAAACGGTTGTAGATCAGGAGGAGATTGGCAGGATCGAGCGCTATCTCAACCAGGGTGGGCGGCTGTTCCTTCTGTTTAATTATGCGGCGATGACGCTGGAGACGGGTTTGGAGCGGCTCTTGTGGAAGTACAATGTCCAGGTGGGGTTCAATCGTGTCCAGGATACCGTGCAGGGCCAGGGGAGTGATAATGGTGTTTTGGTGGTGACCCAATTTGGGCCGCATCCGATCATGCGACCACTGATGCGCTCCAGCTTAAAGATGATTGTTCCCCGCTCGATCGCTCAACGGCCCGGGGCCGCGACAACGGCGGACGCCCCGAAAGTTGTCGAATTGGCCACAACCTCTTCCGACGGGATCGCGCTGGTTCTGCAGCGAGGAAATGTTTGGACCCCGCAACAAAAAGGACAAATTCCCCTGATGGTGGCTTTTGAAAAGGGATCGATCAGCGGCGTGGGAGCGGAGAAAGGAACGGGCCGGGCGGTCATAGCCGGAGATTCTCTTTTCGTTTCAAATCTTGGGTTTAACCAGGCCGCCAACGCTGATTTTGCCAATCTGGCGGTGAACTGGCTCCTGAACCGCGACACGCTGCTAAGAGAAATTGGTCCCAGCCCGGTTACTGAATACCAAATCATTCTCACGGACCAGCAGTTGCAACGGCTCAGGTGGCTTTTTCTTGGGGTAGCGCCAGGCCTTGTGGTGATCCTGGGCATGCTGGTTTGGGTTCGGCGTCGCGCATAATATGAACCCAAAGCAGACATGGTTCCTGGTTCTGGTGGCATCGCTGCTCTTTTGTTTTATTTATTTTTTCGAGCGTCATCAAAAAGGGGCGACTCCTCCGGCCCCGTCTCAAGTGGTCAACCTTCAGCCGCAACAAATCACCGGATTGGAAATCACTGTTGGAACCAACCAGGTGGTCTCGGCCGCGAAGACAAATGGATTTTGGTTTCTCACTCGTCCCCCTTACCCCGCGGAGCAGACTCCCATTGAAAGCTTTACGGGCGCGCTCCTTGACCTGCGAATCGCCGATGAGATACCGGCGCGCGAGGCGCTGGCACAGGGAATTAAGTCGTTCGGCCTCGCGCCGCCTCAGGCGAGGGTAAGCCTGGAAGGCCCGGGTAAAAGGGTGACGCTATTGATCGGGAACAAAACGGTCCTCACAAACAGTGTCTATCTGCAAATAGCGGGGTCAAACGACGTGCTCATCACCCAGGCCGGGATTCTCGATAAGATCCCGTCGTCCTCCGATTTGTGGCGCAACCGCTCGTTATTGCCTTTTGAAGCCATGAGCTTCGATCACGTCCAGATTCGCTCCGGCGCGCGGCTTGTTGAAGTGGATCGCAACCCTACGAATAAATTCTGGCGGATCAGCAAACCAATTCCGGCTCGCGCTGATCAGGATCGCATTTCAGGGTTGCTCCAGGTAGTCCGCGATGCCCGGGTGGACGGCTTCGTGACCGATTCACCTACTGCGGACCTGGATCGTTATGGGCTGCAGTCTCCAGACCTTGAACTTTCTTTCCTGCAAGGCACCAACACTGTCGCCCAGGTCCAATTCGGCGCCTCTCCCACGAACCTGGCCAGCGAAGTATATGCACGCCGCTCGGCTAATACGAATATTGTGCTGGTGGATCGGCGATTGGCCGATTTCCTTCGACAACCCTATAAAAATTTTCACGAATCACATCTGCTTTCGGGGCAACTCCAGGAAGTGGATCGGATTGAGGCCAGGTCAATTGAAAATTTCGCTCTGCAGCGTGATTCGACCAATCGCTGGATCTTGACGGAACCGCAGCGTGTTCCGGCTGCTCCGCAATCCGTGGCCCTCTTCATGACTAACCTTGCGAATCTGGAGATTCTGGACCTGGTTCGCGAAGTGCCGTCGGAGGACGATCTCAAAGCTTTGGGGTTTGCAACGCCGGTTGCCTCGTATGTGCTTTACGACACGATTACCAATTCTCTCGGGCTACTTACAAATGTCCTCATGACCCGGATTGATTTTGGGACGAACCAGGTGGACACAATTTTCGTCCGGCGCTCGGACGAAAGCCCGATTTACCTCACGCGTTTGAGCGACATGCTGGCATTACCCAAGAGGGTGCTTGACCTGCGTGACCGCACAGTCTGGCACTTCGAAAGCTCGAACATCGTGAGCCTTACAATCACTAATAAAGGCCAAAGCGGCGTGCTTGGGCGAGGCCAAAACGGGCAATGGAGCGGCGATGCAATCCTGAACGCGGCTATTGATGAGACTTTGCACCGCCTTGGCCAGCTTGAAGCCATTAGCTGGGTCGCGAGGGGCACGCAACGGCTAAAGCTTTTTGGGATTACTGAAAACTCCTACGCAATCAAAATCGACTTGGCGCGAGATGATAAAACAGAGAGCCATTACCTGGTTTTCGGAAATCCCTCTCCGGCTCGAAATGTTTACGCCTCGGCCACGTTGCCCGGCGAGCCAGAACCTGTGATTTTTGAAGTTTCTCCCATATTGTATCAGCAACTGATCGAGCAATTTCAAGTGCCTGTGAAATAGAATGAATGTCTGGCAACTCATAGCCGAAAATCGCATCCAGGAGGCGATTGACCAAGGCGCGTTCGAAAACCTGCCCGGGGCAGGCAAACCGCTGGATCTTTCTGATTATTTCACCGCGCCGGCGAGTGAGCGCGTTGGTTTTTCGCTGCTCAAGAGCGCGGGTGTTGTGCCGGTAGAGATTCAAATGCTTAAGGAAGCTGAGGAACTCGAAGCTCGACTCCGAAATTGTGATGACCCGGCCAAAGCAGATGTGCTTCGCGCCCAGTTTCAGGCGCGCGAGGCTGAGTTTCAACTTGCCATGGATCGGCGTCGTCGTGCCGTTCGAAGTAACTTGAGCCTCGATGGCGGGGTCACTTAATCCGAGGTGTGCGGCAAGAAGCACAGTTGCTCTGGGGAATTACTTCCTGCTAGCTTGAACAAGACGCTCGCAGAGTCAAACCGCTTGCGAGCAAAGATTTGCGAAAAACCGTTCAGTCCGTCCCCGCTGCCTCAAGCTAGCGGGGTTTTTTATTCACCGCCGTAGTCAATTGCACCGCGGTTTCATTTTGGCGTCTTGTTTGGCGGGCAGGCGTGCGGTAGGATCCGATCATGGAAACAGCATTGATTGAACGCGGAAGCGTTAAAAAACGAGAGGTGCGTCGCGCCGGCAGGGCGAAAGGTTTATCTGGCGCTTTTGTGGAAGTCTAGAACACGACTGGATAAAGCAACAGCGAATGAGGTGGCGAGAAACATGGCGGAGCTAAATAAGGCTGAATGCCATTCCTAATCGATACAAGTATCCGGGTGGAAGCAGAGCGGCAGAATTTCAACCTGGGTGAATGGGTGAGGGATCAACGAGCGGAAGAGGTATGGATTTGCGAGGCCGGAGTGGCCGAGGTTCTGGCCGGCGGAGCCCAGGGCCGCGGATTTGACCGCCGACGCTGGTTGGCGAACATGGCATGATTCGGGCCATGTTATTTGCTCCGGACTTCTCCGATCTTCAGAAAGCAGCGGGCAGCCTTCGAGGGAGGTTCGATGCAAACGCAGAAGCGATTGGAAAGCTTGCAGACTTGAATAGTTTTGTTCCTTTGCTCACCTTAGGCGTGGTTATGCAAAAGGAGATTAAGAACGCGCAGGGTGAGAAAATCGACTTCAGCTATCATGATGGCCAAAAGGGCACGCAGGATATCGTTGTCATTGGGCACGGGGTCACCGGCAACAAAGATCGGCCCTTCGTGGTCGCATTGGCGGAAGGGCTGGCCAAAGCGGGGATTCCCACTATGAGAATTTCCTTCGCCGGCAATGGCGCTTCGGGCGGGGAGTTCGGTGATTGCACGATTTCAAAGGAGGTCGAAGATTTAGGCGCCGTATTGGACGCCCTTCCAGATCGAAACATTGCTTACGTTGGCCACAGCATGGGAGGAGCCGTCGGCGTTTTGCGCGCGGCCAAAGACCGGCGCATTCGGGCGCTGGTGTCGCTTGCGGGCATGGTCCACACGAAGGCTTTTGCCGAACGCGAGTTCGGAATGGTGAAACCGGGCGAGGGTTTTATGTGGGACGACACGAACTGCCCCCTTTCGCAAAAATACATGGATGATATGGCCCGGATTGGTTCGGTGGTGGACTCCGCGCCTCAAATCCGTGTGCCCTGGCTTTTGCTTCATGGGACCGAGGATGATGTTGTTCCAATCCAGGATTCGCGCGACATCTTTGCCCAGGCCAATATGCCCAAGGAATTGGTGGAACTGCCCGGCGCGAATCATGTCTTCGCGGCTGAACACACCGCGCCCATGGTTGAGAAGGTGGTGGCGTGGATTCGACGCCAGTTCACGTCAAAGTAGGTGTTATGCACGAGCCGGGATGGTCCAAGGGTGGAAGACCGATTCACGCAGCGTCGATCTTGAAGCGAACTGCGGACATTACTGCAAAGCGATCTTTATGAACTGAGCGTCCTGGCAAACTTATCCAGTCGATCCAATCCCTTCTCGATATTAGCCATGCTGGTGGCGTAGCTGATTCGCAAGTAATCGTCGGCCCCAAATGCAATCCCGGGCACGGCAGCGACTTTCTGTTGTTCGAGCAATTTTGCGCAGAACTCTGTCGACTTAAGTCCCAGCCCCGAAATATTTGGGAAAAGATAAAATGCTCCCTTTGCATTGACGCAGGAAATCCCCGGAATGCTGTTGAGGCGTTCATGGGCAAATCCGCGTCGTTTCGCGTATTCCGCCAACCATTTGGGCAAGTGATCCTGCGGGCCATTCAATGCAGCGACCGCTCCTTTTTGGGCAAAGGATGTCGGATTGCTGGTGCTATGGCTTTGGATGGCGTCGATGGCCTTCGCAATGGGTTCCGGCGCCGCGAGGTAGCCGAGACGCCAACCGGTCATTGAATAGGCTTTGGCGAAGCCATGAACGATGATGGTATTGTCGTAGTGAGCTTTGGAAAAAGACGCCACGCTCGCATGCTCGGCGCCATCATAAACGAGCTTCTCATAAATCTCGTCGCTCATGATGAGCACTCCTCGCTCAACGCAAATGTCTCCGAGCGCCTTGATCTCGGCCCGGCTATAGAGCGAGCCGGTTGGGTTGCTGGGCGAGTTTAAAATAAAGAGCCGGGTCCGTGGCGTGATCGCCGCGCGTAGCTGTTCCGGGGTTACTTTGAATTCCGTCTTGTCGCTTGTTTCCAAAATCACGGGTTTGGCCCCTGTCAGCTTCACCATTTCCGGATAGCTCAGCCAATATGGAGAAGGGATGATGACTTCGTCTCCTTCCTCTGCCGTGGCAAGAATGACATTGTAGCAGGAATGCTTTCCGCCACAGGAGACGATCACCTGCGAGGGCTTGTACTCGAGGCCATTGTCCCGTTTGAATTTGTCCGCGATGGCTTGCCGGAGTTCTGGAATTCCGCTGCTGGGGGTGTACTTGGTGAATCCATCGGCCAGGGCTTTGGCGGCAGCGTCCTTGATATGTTGTGGGGTATCGAAATCCGGTTCCCCGGCTCCAAATCCAATGACATCCTGCCCTTCGGCCTTCATCAGTTTGGCCTTGGCATCAATCGCCAGGGTCAATGAAGGCGAGAGCGAAGCGGCTCGACGGGTGATATGATAGTTCATAATCGGCGGAGACAAATAATCGCATCGCCCTGCATGCGCAAGCCGGTTATTGAGCCATTCAAGGTGATCCAGGCACAGCCGCCTTTGCGCTCACCAATAAAACTTTGGCCCAGGTTTTTGCGTGTAATAAATGACTCCGCCAATAACGAGGGCGATAAAAAGACCCACGCCAATCGCCCAGCGCAAGTAAAGGGCGCGCTTGCGGCGATTTGCCTTTCCCATTCCGGGCAACAGGTAATACCTGTGCTCTTCGGGACTTTTTGGTTTTCCAATTCCGAACACGGCGTTTTTAGTCCACAAGATTGTAACAATCGACTCTGGAATGGCAACAGTGGGTTGTGGAAATCAAAAAGTTGATCGAACACCGCATTTGCGTCCGCGGACCCACGCATTTGCCGAAGGAGGGATTTCTTTTTATTGAGGAGAGATCTTTGGTTTTGAAACAAAGGAGACAACACGATGACCAGAGCTTCTTTGCCTTTTGCGTGCGTCAGCGATAATCAGTTTGATATCAAAGTTATGCTTGGCCGCTGCCTGCTCCCGGATATGGCACACTTCTTCAACAATTTCGTCTTTCATAAGCTCAGATTCCCATTAATTCTTCAGGGGTTAGCGTAATGGAGAGCCTGCAATCGGTTCGCCGTTTGTATCGAGAATTTGGAATTCGTGGATGCCGTGAGAAGCGGCATCGGTGTAGGTCCAGGCCAGATGTTTGTCAGCGGTGACCTCGATGAGCTTGGTTTGGTTCGCGCCGATGCCATAGCTGGTAATAACGGTGTTGCCGTTGGGAAGGCGTTGAGCGCCACAAGCATCTTTGATCAGTTTGTCGGGAAGATCGTCGTTGGAGAGTTGCCATACGGTTTTGCCGTTTGCGTCCACCTCGATGCATAGATTTCCCTGCGTGCAGGCGATGAGGGTGTTGCCATTGGAGAGGCGAATGGCCGTGAAGGGCCAATGGGGCGTTTTGACTTCCCAAATGATTTTGCCGGCAGGCGAGTATTCGCGCACAACTTTGTCCAGAAGTTGAGGCACAAGATAATTCCCATTAGCAAGCTTTCGAGCCATGCGGGTTTGCATGTGATGGTTGGTAAGCTGGCAGGTGATCGGGAATTGAATGAGAATTTTGCCGTCATGATTCACTTCGAGCAGGCGCGGTTTTTCGCCCGCTTCCGTGAGCATAATGTTATTATTGGGCAGAAGCTGGGAGGTGTTTACCTCGGATTGCGTCCCTTTGTATTCGAAGAGGACTTTTCCCTCGCGAGTCAATTCCAGAACAGCGCCACCGGGGTAGTCTTTGTCCTTGCTGATCGTGAGGAGGAGATGACCATCGGGAAGAACCCAGCCGTCCCTCGTGCCGCGAGGATATTCCCAAAGAGTTTTACCCTCCGCCGAGATGATGCGGGTTTGAGTGCCGGTTTCCAGGAAGGAGTGGGTGACCTTTTCCGCCGCGCAGAGGGAGAAACACGTGGCACCGAGTGCGAGGAGCGCGCGAATTACAACTGTTTGGAGCATGGCTGGTTATGGATGAAGGAAGCCGAGAGATGCAAGAAGTTTTCTTGTCCGTTTGTTCTCATACGGGAATTATAGGCTCGTTAAATTGGGCTTGACCGTTTTTTTCAGATTCATACTCTGTGCTCATTCTCATTGAAGCTGTTACGCCTGCTTATGGTGTATTCCTGGGCAGGTGAAATGCACAGGCAAGCGAGTTGCCTGGAGAGAAAATAACGAAATCAAACAAGCCCATATCATGACAAACCCGAGGATTCATTGGCAAAAACGGAAAATCCAAAGCGCGTGGAGCATTGCCATCTGCGTGGCGGCATTGTGGTCCGCGCCCGCGCGCGCTGGCTCATTTACATCAGATTTTAGCGCAGACCCCGGCGGGACGGAGGTCAAGAACCGGGATTATTCCCAGTTGATCGACGGCGGAATTCTCAAACTGGTGGACCTGACCGATTTGATCGATGAGACTAGCGGAACGGTGGTGGTCGGGCGGCTTCCCTTGCAAGGATCTTACATTTTTCCAGACACCGACGCGGGCCAAAAGATAGAAAGTTTTACTATTTCCTTCAAAGCCCGAGTGGGAGGAGGAACGGAAGTCGGGGCGCAGGGGTTCTCGCTTGTTCTGGCCAATGACATCGATACGGCGACGCCTTTCCGTGAATCAGGAGGCACGACAACCGGCCTGACGATCTCGTTCGATGCTCTCGACAGTCCTCCGCCAGTGAGTGGCGCCGCGGGCGTCACGGAAGGCAATGATCCAGGCGACGCCCCAGGCATCATCGTCAAAGAATTCGGGCGAAAGATCATCGCCAAACGGTTTGATGGTTTGCGGACTGATGGGGTAGGAAGTGATCATGCTCCAGTATTTGTTCCAGTAACCGTGAAGCTGGATGCTGACGGGACTTTGGATGTGACCTACAACGGTGTGGCGGTCTATTCCGATGTGCCCATTGGGTATGTGCCGGTTTCGGGCAGTTTCGCTTTTGGAGCGGGAACGTCTGAACAGACGGTTATCTCGCGGGATAATTTCTGGATAGACGACCTAAGCATAACGACTACGCCAGTAAGCGGAGCGTATATCGCGTCGGTCTCTCCGGGAACTCAGAATGTCGCCCCGAACGCAACAGTCAGCATCGATATTGAGGGGCTGAACGGCGCTGCCGTGCAAATGGAATTCGATAACAAAGCGGTCACGCCGGTAAGTACGCCGAATGGCACCCTCACCAACCTCCGGTACGATCCGGGAATTATGCCAGGAGGGTCAGCGCATACCTTGAAGCTCACTTATGCAGGAAAAACCTTCACCTACGCATTTCAGGTAGCGACCGCGCCCGTCATCCCGGCTTCGGCGGCAGTCCCCGCGGGCTCAGTGGACACCACCACGAGCGGATTCAAGGTTCGCGTTCATCAACTGGATGCCACGCCATCAACTTCGGATGCAACCCGGGCGGAGCGCCAATTGGCGGGCGAACTTGGGCCAAACGTGGCTGATCTCTCGACCGCGAATGCCGATGGCACATTTGACAAGGAAATGATCAATATGGATCAGGATGGGCTCGATGCGGGTGATTTCAATAGCACTCAGGGCCATCCCGACGACTTGATTCCCGGCATCCCGGGATCAACGGGGCTTAGCGATAACATTGCATTGGAGGCAATTGGTTTTCTCGATTTGCAACGCGGCGCTTATTCTTTCGGAGCAGTTGCGGATGACAGCATGCGAGTAAGCATCGGGGCGGAGCCGCGCGATGTTACGGCCACGCGGCTGATCGACATTGTTGCTCCTGGACGGGCGCTTCAGCCATTTATTATCGATCAGGCGGGGATTTATCCCATCCGCGTTCTATGGTCCGAAGGGACCGGACCCGCGAACCTGGAATTGTGGAACCAGGATGGAGCGGGGACCAAAATCCTGATCAATAATCGCGATACTTCGGGCCACATCCGATCTTATCGGCAGCGCGTGGCCAACACCGTTGTCCGTCCTTACTTGAGCCGGGCCACCCCGGGGCCAGGAGATGTCAACGTCAGCACTCGTCCGAAAGTGGAACTGGTGCTTGTGGATGATTCGACGACTGTAGATCAAGCCTCAATCAGACTCTCGATCAATGGATCTGCCGTCACGATTCCAAGCGGTGCTATCACAAAGCAGGACAAGCAAACAACGATCAAGTTCGATTGGGCATCCGTGCAACTGACCGGGAAATCACCTCAAACGTTCAAGCTGGAGTTCGCCGACAACACCGGGGCCGCCATCAGCCGCGAATACACCTTTACAACCGGGGCAAGCACGGGCGGAAACCTCGGCAATTCGGTGAAAGGTTATTGGACCTTCGATAAGGGCAATCTCTCCGCGAGCATCGGGCGTGATCTCGCCTATATCGACGATACGCTGGCCAGCGTCTATAAGTTTGGCGTGACCGGCCAGGGGGATTTCGCCGACGTCCCGAGTATTAATGGGCAACCCGCGCATGTGATGTTCATGCCCTACTTCCAAAACACGGATGCCGATGCGAAAGGGCTGATTCATCCACGCCTGGGACTGAAGATGAACCACACCATGCTGCCAAACGGCAGCGCGACCGCAAAGAAGGTCAATCAATACACTGTCATCCTCGATGTGCTTTGGGGCGAAACAGGGTTTGGTTATGGACCGATCTTCCAACTACACGATTTAGGCGCGCCGGGGGACGCGGATATGTTCTGGCAACGCGCGGCCTCGGCTTACGGAAAATCATGCTGCTCGCCTTACACGGGAATGGACCCCGCCCACCTTCAGCCGCCTGGGGAATGGGCGCGCGTGGTCTTTGCGGTGGACCTTGCGGCCAATCCGCCAGTGCTCGCAAAGTACATCAACGGATTTAAACATGCCGACAAACTCAGCGACCGAGGAGTGATCGATTCGCCCTTCGCGTTAAACGTTCCTAATATCAACTTGTTCGCGGACGAAGACAACGAGCGCCAGGATATGTGGGTCAATGCGGTGCAGATTCGCGAAGGCCGGATGAGCGATGAGGAAGTCGCCGCGTTGGGCGGACCTGACGCAAACGGAATTCCGCTGCCGTACTCGACATGGAATTTTGACAACCCGGCCAGCCCGCTTGCGGCCACGGTAGGGAACGACCTGAGCTATATCGATGATTCCCTGGCCAGCGTCTACAAGACAGGCTCAACGGGGGTGGGTGATTTTGTGGATGTGCCAGATATCGATGGACGGCATGCAGGGGTGTTTTTTATGCCCTACTTTCAAAATACCGATGCTGATGCGAAAGGTCTCATTCACCCACGGCTTGGCTTAAAGGCGTTGCATGGACTCACGCCAAACGGCAGCCCGACCGCGAAAAAAGTTAATCAGTACACGGTCATTATGGACTTGCTTTGGGGTGAGACTGGTTTTGGCTATGGCCCGATCTTCCAACTGCACGATCTGGGCGCCCCAGGCGACGCGGATATGTTCTGGCAGCGCGCCGCCTCAGCTTACGGAAAATCATGCTGCTCGCCTTACACTGGAATGGATCCGGCGCATATTCAGCCCCCGGGACAGTGGGGAAGAGTTGTTTTCGCGGTGGATCTCGCGGCCAACCCGGCCGTGTTGGCGAAGTACATCAATGGATTTAAACACGCCGACAAACTCAGCGACCGCGGAGTGATCGATTCGCCCTTCGCCTTCAATGTGCCCAACATTAATTTCTTCGCGGATGAGGATAATGAGCGGCAGGATATGTGGGTCAATGCCATCCAGGTTCGGCAAGGGCGCATGAGCGATGATCAAGTGGCGGCGCTCGGCAGCGCAACGGCTGAAGGAATTCCCACTCCAAACCCGGTCAAGGGAGAGTGGAACTTCGATGATGCCTCCACTCCGCTCAAGGCGACTGTGGGCAAGGACCTCGGCTACATCGATGACACCCTAAGCGGCGTCTATAAAACCGGAATTACGGGCCAGGGTGATTTTGCGGATGTGCCCAATATCAATGGGCTTCCCGCCAGCGTGCTGTTCATTCCCTATTTCCAAAACACCGATGCCGATGCAAAAGGTGTGATCCATCCGCGCCTCGGTTTCAAGATGCTTCACGGCATTGGCGCAAATGGTTCGCCCACGGCGAAGAAGGTCAACCAATATACCATCATCCTCGACTTGCTCTGGGGCGAAACGGGCTTTGGTTACGGCCCGATCTTCCAATTGCATGATTTAGGCGCGCCGGGTGACGCGGACATGTTCTGGCAGCGCGCGGCTTCGGCTTACGGAAAGTCATGCTGCTCGCCTTACACCGGAATGGACCCGGCCCACATTCAGCCGCCCGGCGAATGGGCGCGCGTGGTTTTTGCGGTGGACCTTTCCGCCAGCCCGGCGGTGTTGGCGAAGTACATCAATGGATTTAAACACGCCGACAAACTCAGCGACCGCGGAGTGATCGATTCGCCCTTCGCGTTGAACGTGCCGAACATCAATTTGTTCGCCGATGAAGACAACGAAAGGCAGGATATGTGGGTCAATGCCGTCCAAATTCGTGAGGGCCGGATGAGCGATGAGGAAGTCGCCGCCTTGGGCGGACCTTCCGCTTACGGAATTCCCAGCGCTCCCACTTCAAGCGGAGGCGGAACGCAAGAACCGGTGCCAACATCTCCGAAGATTCTGATCAGCCATGTTGGCGGAAATATAAGCATCTCCTGGGTGTCTGCTTCTACATTCACCCTGGAGAGCAGTGCCAAACTCCCCGCGACCACTTGGTCTGCCGTTCCAGGAGTGGTTAATAACAGTGTTACATTGCAGCCGAGCGCGACAGCGCAGTTCTATCGTTTGCGCCACTAATCGTTAATAGCAGATTGCAGCCATCTTGATAGCCGGGGTCTCGCTCAGACCCCGGCGTCCTCTAAAACAATTCGCATTCAAGTCCGCAACATTTCTTCTGTCGTCTTATCCTTGAACAGGACTTGACCTGGTTTCGCGAGTTCCCTTTGGCATTGCAAGCTGGCGAGAATTCGCGTTTTAATCGCGCCCAGCATTAAAGCTGTATGTGGCATTACGTCGACAACGGCCAGGCGGCCGGACCGGTGAGTGAGGAAGATTTCCAGAAGCTCGCGCTGGCGGGAAAAGTGACGCTGGAAACACTGGTCTGGAATGAGCATATGGAAAACTGGCTGCCCGCAAGCCAGACCAAACTCGCTTTTACTTTTCCGGCTCCGGCCCCAGCGGCGCCTGGGCCGGTTCGTGTGGCGGCGATTGCGGCGCCCGCAGCGAGTTCTCAACCTTCATTGAGGGCCCCAATTTCCGCCGCTCCTCAAGAGGACAGCGAGAAAAAGAAAATCATAAAGACAGTGTCCATGATCGCCGGGGCGCTGATCGGATATTTCGCGGTGAAATTGCTGCCTGGGAAAATGGCGGTTCGAATTTTCTTTGGCGGAGTGGCGGGGTTTCTCTGCGGATTAATTCCTTATTTCACTGGCCGACATAAGAACCCAAAATTGGCCAAGACAGCAATGACCTGTTCCATTATTTCCGGGATGGCGCTTGGAATTCTGCTGGCGCTGCCCGTTGCCATCGCCTTCACCATCGTCATCGCTGTAAAGAGTCCAAATACCGAAGGCTGACTCAAAATGAATTTATGAAAGCCAAAGCCATTAGCTTGCCACAGGCGACGTTTACCCGTCGCGATTTTCTGAACAAATCCGCTCGCGCCATCACGATTGCGCCGGGATTATTTGGCTGCGTCACTCTGAGTCAGCCGTGAGCCAGGGCCGTGGGCGCGAACGACCGCATTCGCGTCGGCATCATTGGTTCCGGCGGAATGGGCAAAGGCGATCTGGAAACTTTTTTCCTGAATCCGGAGGTTGATTGCCCGGTGGTTTGCGATGTGGATGATTTCGCCAATTCGTTTCCAAAAGCAACACCAAGACTCGAAAATGGCATTTCAGTCTGGCCTCAGCATCCAAAGCCGTTACGCTTAAGAAGCCCTTAGTCTTCCAACGCGTGGAAGGAAGTGCGAACTCCGGCGAAGTTCGGAAAGAATGCAGTCATGCGAAGTATTTACAAACGGTGGGGACTCCTGCTTGTTCTGATGATCCTCGCACTCGCGCTTGTTGCGATAATTCTCGTGACGCGACACCACCCGCTGGCCACGGCGCAGGCGGTGGATGTCAGATTTGTGAGCTACACGAATCCTCCGGGCAACAATCTCCGGTTCGCGTTGTTTTCGGTATCGAATCAGGCCTCCTACAGCGTGAGGTGGCGGGGTGATTGGGTCGAGGTTGAAGGCAGTCCATATCGCAAGGCGCGGACGGTGAATCCGAAGCTGCCTGGGTACCAGTACGAGCCAGTGTTGAGAGCCGGGGAGGTCCTGAATTTTGCGGTGGGTGAACCATTGTTTGATTCGGAGCCGGCTCGTTGGAGATTGTGCTTGTCCTTTTCGCGGTATACTCCATCGGAAAGATGGCTTGATTTTTCTTTTAAGCACAAGGTGCCGTTCCTCTTGAGACGAATTGTTCGGGTGGATAGTCAACAAATATTAAGTTCGAGTAACCATGTGACCGCAAGCAGCGCGTGGTTGGAAGTGAAATGAAGCCAAGTCAGGTTGGTCATTGCCGGAGCCCAGAGTTGTTCCCCCTCTCCAGCCAACTCAAATTCTTTGCTTAACGTGCATTGGGATGCGGCAATTGGTCGGCTTCTCTAATTCACCTTCACCGCCCGGTAATATCTCTTCTGTCTCGTCGCAGGCTGGGGATCGGCCCACATCTCCGCATTGTTCGTTATGGTGATCGTATCCAAAATCGTCCAATCCAGTGGACCACTCCCTGCCTCCGCTCCTTCAATCCGATACGTCGCGCCCGATTTCCCAAAAATCGTCAGCGTTGGATTCAAGCTGATCAACAACTCCGCCGAATCGCTGTTTGTCTGCCCATTCAAAAAATCAATCCGCCGAATCGCATTGTTCCCTGTGTCTGACACATACAAGCTCCCCGAGGGATGCCACATAATCCCTCCCGGCACGTTGAACATCGCCGTCCCTTTATCTCCGTCTTTAAATCCCGGCACACCCAAACCGGCCACGGTCGTCACGTTCCCTTGCGGATCAATCTTCCGTACGGCCATGTTCCCCGCTTCCGTCATATAAAGATTTCCCACCGGATCAATCGTGATCCCATCAGGCAGCCAGAACAACGCCGCACTCCCCTGCCCATCCACAAATCCCGTTTTGTTTGTTCCCGCAATCGTTGTCACCAAACCTTGCGGTGTGATCTTGCGCACGCGTCCGCCCGTCCATTCCGTTACATACAGATTCCCTGCAGGATCAATCGTTAGTCCGCCGGGCTGATTGAACTGGGCGCTCGTTCCCATCCCATCCCGATATCCCGCCGTTCCGTTCCCGGCAAAGGTCGAGACGTCACCGTTCGGTGTGATCTTCCGCACCGTATGATTCGTAAACTCCGTCACGAAAACATTTCCATTGGCATCCACCACCAGGTCATTCGGCGAATTAAACTGCGCCTCACCGGCATTCCCATCTCTATAACCAGCCATGCCTGTCCCAGCCACAGTGCTCACATTGCGCAAACCAAAGGAACTAATCCTGCGAATAAGGTTGTTGCTGTAATCCGCCACCAGCACATCCAGAGACTTAGCCACGGTCAAACCGAGAGGTGAATGGAACTTAGCGCTCTTCGAAGGCCCATCCAAATACCCTGCCGTATTTTGCCCTGCGTAAGTATCAGTTGCTCCAGTCCCGGGATCGACCAATCGAATCAAATGGTTAAAACCGTCGGCTACCGCGATCAAACCGCCCGAAAAATATGCCAACCCATTCGGCTGATAAAACCGGGCGTTGGACCCGATGCTGCTATCCATATAGCCCGAAACATTTGTCCCCGCGACGGTCGTGACCAATACCGGCACCTGCCCTTTGATCACCAACTGCCCGCTCGCGCTCCGCACTGTCCCCGCATCATTCGTTACTTCGACGAAGTAGTAACCTTCGTTCGCCGCGGTCACGCTGGGGATTGTGTAAGTCGAACTCCTCGCCCCAGGAATCGGCTTGTCGTTGAAAAACCATTGGTAAGTCACAAGCGTGGGACTGCTGGTCATGACTTGGAAAGTAGCGCTGCCGCCAATAAGCGCGCTCTGTGAAAGCGGATGCCCGGTGATTTTGGGAAAGTTGTCTTCACTATTCTGAAGCCTTGCGAGGAAGATCGTACGACTCTGATTGCCTTCGATTCGTTTATCGTCAAAGACTCCTACAAAAGCAACCGTTCCCACCAAAAGAACCCGCCCCTGCTCGTCAATCCAGAGGGCAGTTGCTCTATCATCGCCAATGAAACCCGCGGTCTTTGCCCAAATCGGCAACCCCTCGGGAGTAAACTTGCCTAATAGAATATCATTGCTGCCCACACTTGAGTAAGTGGAGCTTCCGAGAGCTACGGTTCCGTTGAAGGTAAAAGCCAGATAGATATCACCATTGGGATGTACCTTTACAGAAGGTATCGCCCGGGGGTAAATGCCAAAGATACTGCTGCCCGCTGGCTTTATCCATTCGATTGCCCCAGCGCTTGAGCATTTTCCCAAGAACGTGCTCAAAGCGGTTTTCTCGTCGCCGGCGGAGTCGCTGAAGGAAGTGCCCGCAAAAACCAACGCACCATCCGGAGCCATTGCAAGCGAAACGATTCTGGCGAGTCCTGAAAAATCAGGAGAGAGAGACCAAAGCACCTCTCCCGTCCTTGAATATTTAGTTATGAACGGAGCAGACCTCGATCCCGGAGGCTTATGCAAAACATTGAACCCGAATGCCGCGGGCTCGCTGGAAAACGTCCCCGCAGTATATATGCTTCCATCGGATTTATCCGTTGCACTTGCGAGAGCAAAATCGGCCGACTGCCCTCCTCCTTTCCTCACCCACTCCATCTCCCCATTGGAATTATATTTTATCAGGAAGCAATCATCATCGCTCCCCGAATAGCTGTTATACGTCTGGCCGCCAATCGTTACCGCTTCAAAACTTCCAATGACTGAAAACCCTCCATCCGCATCGGTATCGGAACTCCATATGACATCCTCAGCGTACCCATTCGCACGAATGTTATCTGTGGTTTTTTTGAAAAGGTTTGCTCCGGTTGGACCATATTTGGCCAGGAGCAACGGCGCCCCTGCATTGAATGAGGCAGCGTAAACAACCTCTCCCTTTGGTGTGATTGCTAAATGGGGTTGGGAATAATAATTTTCGGCGAGCACAAGAGTGGAAGACTGGTACTCTCCATTCCCATCGAACATTCCAAGAATATGTTGACCGGTTCCTGGGAAGCTTTTATTACCCATAACCGCATCATACATGCGAACTCCCACAAAGATTGTGCCGGCGGGGCTAACAGCTAAATCGACACCCTCGCTTGTAGTGCCTCCACCGAGGATTTTTACCCACTGCCAAGGCGGCGAATTTGCCGCCTTCGACAATGACGTGTACGAAAGAATAAAAATGGAAAGAGGCCACAAAAACGTGAGCCTGTTCGACGAACACCTTGACAGCATGGCTCGATTAAAAGGGATCCAGCCCCATAAAACAATCCTCATTTTCATAATGGAGCGACCATTCAACTTCGGGTGTCGGACCTCCACAAATTCATGCAACCACAGGGAGTCACGGCATCGGCAGGTTCGAATTCCTCTTGTCCGATCTACGATATGCGAGGATGCCAAAGAACAAAGCGGTCTTGTGGGCGCTTCTCGAAGAACGCTGAATCCCCTGCATCAAAAACCTCTGGAAAACCCCAAATCTTTCAAAAGAATTTCTTGGGTCGAGCGAAAGGTTAATCATCCTAAACGAAATGTCGGGTTGCTTCGCGCACGAGAACCTCATCGCCTCATCGAGAAAAGGGGATGCTTCGCATCGCGCCATACAATACGGCTGAGGGAATGCGAGAGAGACGAGCATAATTCCGCCCGATAAAAAATCCCGAAAAATTCCACTTGCCTGCTTTTCCAAAAACCTGTACAGTCTCCCTAATAACTGGCCATGGGGGTCAGCGTGTGTGAAAAGCAATCTTGGGGTTGTTCTTCACTCCCGCTAAAAATGCTGCGCATGAATTGCGTACGTGCCCCCACGGGCCGAAAAAGAAAAGGAACGTTTGCGCCATGAACCTGCTCCGCGAATCTGTTCGTCCATCAACCACGCCAGAAGTGTGCCCCGACGTAACGTGCCCGTCTCGGGTGCGAGTTGGAGCACCGTCTCGGTGGCATTACCTGGTTAATGACCCGACGCCCCCCCAAAGTGTAGACTGCCCGATCACCTCCTGTTCTTACTCCTACCCGTCCAGGAGACTCGCCTTCTCTTCCTCTGGTCTTTGTGTTCTTGGTGCCTTTGTGGTTAAACATGACTCTCGTCCGTTCCAAAATGTAGACTCTGGAATTTCTCACCAAAATTCGCAAAAAACCCTTGGAATTTCACTTTTTTCATCAAATCCCACTTCAACTTCTCGCCAAAAAGTAGACTCGTTCCCTTTCGCCGAACTTTTGAACTTCCCAACCTTGAACCTTCGCAGTGATCCGGGAACTTCCCACCAAATCCCGCAAAAAACCCCCGTAATCCCACACTTCCCAGTAAAAACCTTCCCACTTCCCACTTCCCGTTCCCGTCAAAAAGTAGACTGGCGGACTCGATGCGGGGTCTTACTGCCCTGCCTTTCTTCCAAATCTAAAATCGAGAATCGGCAATCTAAAATATTCAGTCCTTCGCTGGTTGCCTGGACGGCTGGTCCCTTGGTCATTGGACATTCATTCCAGCCCCGTAAATCGGCGATTATCGAGAATCATCGGCTTTCATTTTCTCCGTCCAACCTCCACCGTCTGCCCAAGTGTCAGCCAAAACCTGAAGTGTCAGCCAAAGCTGACACCTTTTGCCCCTGTACCAACCACTTACAACGAAAAAACCTGACACTTGCAATTTTTTGGAACCAGGAACACATGAAGAATCAAGAACCAGAAAACAACAGAAAGAACTTTCGAACCCGCCTTGGACCTTCCCTCCATTTGCTGTTCATCCTGCAGCTCGGGTTGGCCACTTTCGCCCAGGACCGTTCGCTGACCTCGCCGGATGGAGGAATTCGAGTTTCCATACAAATGCCCGCGCCGGGGAGTACAGACAGGCCGCGTTGGTCGGCAAAGTTTAAAGGAAAGCAATTGCTCAAGGACTGCTTGCTGGGACTGGAAAATTCCGAAACCGAGCTGATGATGGGCGCGCGAGTGGTGGCTGAAAGTAAACGGTCCATCGACGAACGCATTCCGGTGTTTTTTGGCAAGGCCGACCACGCGCAGGATCGCTACAATGAAATCCGTTACACTCTCGAAAATCGTAAGGGTTGGAGAACGGATGTGATCTTTCGCTGTTACGACGATGCCATCGCGTTCCGGTATGAATTGCCAGCGCGGGGAGACACAAGATTTGTCACAATCAAAGATGAGACGAGCACTTTTGGGGTGGAGCGCAATCCGCGGGCGTTTGTCCAGTATCTTGAAAATTACAAAACGTCCCACGAGCACAATGTTTCAACGATTCCTTACCGCAAGATTCGCTCCGCCAAACTACTTGATTTGCCGCTCACCTTTTCGTGGGAAGGCGGCACATACGCCGCGATCACGGAAGCCTCTTTGCGCCATTACGCCGGCATGTCGCTCATGCGTGGAACTAACCGGACAGCGGATCAACTGGTTTGTAAACTGACTCCTCGCGCGGACGGGACGAAAGTTGCTCGTCCTTTGCCACTGCAAACGCCCTGGCGGGTTGTTTTGATCGGGAATCGCGCCGGGGCATTGCTCGAATCCCAAACTCTCTATTGCCTGAACGATCCTCCCGCGATTGGCGATTTTTCCTGGATCAAACCTGGGAAGACCACTTTCCACTGGTGGAACGGAAACGTTTACGACGGCAAACCGGGCGAGCCAATGCTTTCCTTCGAGATGAATAAAAAATACATCGACTTCTGTGCGAGCAACGGCATCGCGTTCCACGCGATCAGTTCCACTGAAGGGAAAACCACTCCCTGGTACCATCAAGCCAAACCTGGTGTCGAACCTGGACTCGATACCGATGTTACCCGCCCTCGCGATGATTTTGACCTTCCGGCCATTCGAAAGTATGCCGAATCCAAAAATGTTCGCCTTTGGACCTGGGTCCACCAGGGCGCGTTACGCGGGAGAGTGGAGGAAGCCTATGCCGCCTTCGAAAAGATGGGCTGGAGCGGAATGATGGTCGATTTCTTCGACCATGACGACCAGGAGACCGTGCAGTTCGCCGAGTCCATTTTGGAAGCTGCGGCGCGCCATCATATCCTGATTCATTTCCATGGCATCTGGAAACCGACCGGGTGGCAGCGGACCTATCCCAACCTGATGAATCATGAAGGCGCGCTCAATCTCGAATATCTGAAATGGAGTAATCTCTGCACCGCCGAACACGACCTGATGATGGCTTTTACCCGATTGATAGCCGGGCCGATGGATTACCACCTGGGGGGATTTCGCGCCGTTTCCCGAAATCAGTTCAAACCACTCCAGATCGGGCCCAATGTTCTTGGCACGCGCTGCCATCAATTGGCCATGTACGTCTGCTTTGATAATCCCAACCCGATGATCGCCGATTATCCGACCGCCTACGAAGGTCAGCCCGGGTTCGATTTCTTGAAGCTGGTTCCGACCTGGTGGGATGAGACAAAAGTGCTTGCTGGCGCACCGGGAGAATTCCTGGTGACCGCGCGGAGAAAGGGAGAAACATGGTACCTGGGCGGATTGTCAGCCAAACAAAAGCGCGAATTGAAGCTTCCGCTTTCGTTTCTCGGCCCCGGAGAATACAGCGCCAGGATATGGAAGGATGTGCCCGAGGATCCGAATCTTAATCATCTTGCCAATGAAACCGTGAAGCTTACATCTCGGGACGCCTTAAATATCCGAATTGCACTGGATGGCGGTTTCGTCACGCAACTCACGCCCCTCGCCAGATGAATTTGACGTCAGGTTGCGAGAATATCCTCGACGATCTGAGCACCGGTAACCTCGGAGTCGCTCAGAGTTTCGTTGCGTCCGGCATGATGGAACGAGAGTTTCGTGTGATCGAGGCCCATTCGGTTCAGGATCGTGGCATGAAGGTCCGGGACTGTAACTTTGTTCTCAGCGACTTTGTATCCCAATTCGTCCGTGGCTCCATAGGTGCAGCCGCGTTTAAATCCGCCGCCTGCCAGCCAGAATGCCCCCGCGTGGCGGTTATGGTCGCGTCCGCCTTGGCCCTGGGTGATCGGCAGCCGGCCAAACTCGCCTCCCCAAAGCACGATCGTCGAATCAAGAAGCCCGCGCGATTTCAGATCCCGAAGCAGCGCGGCGCTGGGCTGATCGGTCGCAGCGCATGCATTCTCCAGTCCGCCTTTCACATTGGCGTGATGATCCCAATTCGCTGCTTTCACCGGCGCGAAGACCAGCACGAAACGCACCCCTGCCTCCACCAAACGCCGCGCCATAATCAAACGCCTGGCATAGCCGGCCATGGCTTTGTTCGAGGAATCCAAACCGTAGAGCTTTCGGGTTGCTTCCGATTCTTTGGAGAGGTCGGTCACATCCGTGGCTTCGATCTGCATGCGCGCCGCGAGTTCATAATTCCGTATGCGCGCTTCCAACTCGTTCTCATTCGGGTAAAGCGCCTGATGCCGCCGATTGAGTTGAGCCAGGAAATCCAATTCTCGTCGTTCCACTGCCGCGGCCACTGGATGCGGCGGATGCAAATTCTGCACCGGCGTGCCCACGGGATTGAATTCCGTGCCTCCAAACAGAGGCGAAATCCAGCCCGGCTGATACATCAATTTCGCGCTGGTGGGGAAGCCTTCCGGATCGCGCAGAACCACAAAAGCGGGCAGATTCTGGTTTTCCGTTCCCAGCCCGTAAGTGATCCATGCTCCAAGCGTCGGCCGCCCCGGCAAAATCTTGCCGCTGGCGAACATGATGATGGCTTCGGTGTGATTGTTATTATCCGTTACCATCGAGCGCACCAGGCAAAGCTCATCCGCCATCGAGCCGATGTTGGGAATGATTTCCGAAAGCTCCATCCCGCATTGCCCATACCGTTTGAATTTGAAAGGCGCGCCCATGAGCTTGTTTGTGTTGCCCATCTGGAATGTTTCGAACGCGCCGCTATGTGCCTGTCCATCCCGTTTGGTCAGCTCTGGTTTGAAATCAAAGAGGTCCATGTTGCTCGGCCCACCCGTTTGCATGAGCATGATCATCGACTTTGCAGCGGGGGCGAAATGCGGCTGCCGTGGCAAAAGATTTTCCGGAATGACGCTCGCGCTGGCCGACTCCTGCAAAAGCGAATGAAGCGCCAGCGCTCCGAAGCCCATTCCACAGCGCTTTAACGCTTCGCGCCTTGTCAGCGCACCGCCAGTGAAAGGATGATAAATCGGATGTTTCACTTTGTTATTGGACGTAAAGAAACTCGCTGGTGTTGAGCAACATTTGGCAAAAGTTCACAAAGGCCAGATTCCGCGCCTTGGCGGGCTCACATCCGCCGGAACCCAAATTGGCTGTTTGATCGCTGATGAAGGATTGGCTCCAGGCAATTTCCTCGGTCGCGGGAGCGCGCGAGAAAACCAACCGAAAGGCTTGCTTGATCTGATCCTCCTCTCTGTCGGGCGAAAGCTTGCGCAGCCGGTCGGCGAGGAACGAAGCCTGATCAATGACAAATTCGTCGTTCAGCATGCTCAGCGGCTGCAGCACGACGCTCGAACTCATCCGCCTCGCGCACGACCCGTTCAAAATCGGCTGATCGAAACTCCCCAGCAACGGCAAATGAAAATTCCGCCGGCTCATCAAGTAAATCGTCCGGCGATACTTGCTTGAAGGCGTGGCCAACTTATCGTCGGGAACAAGTGCGACCGAACCATCGGGCAAGGTTTGGAGCGGAACGGCCGGGCCAAACATTTGTGCGTCGAGTTTCGCGCTGACTGCCAGCATGGAATCGCGGATGACCTCGGATTCAAGACGCCGCAAGCGCATTCGCCAAAGCAGTTTGTTTTCGGGATCAATCGAAGCGGGATTCGGGTCCGCCGAATTCCGCGCAATAGTCGAGGCCTGCCGATACGCCCGGGACATCACCATCATTTTGACGATTGGTTTTATATGCCATCCCGAGTCGATGAATTCAGCCACCAGCCATTCCAGAAGTTCAGGGTGAGTGGGCCGCGCGCCGTTGAATCCAAAATTATCCGGCGTGCTCACGATCCCTTCTCCGAAGAGCTGTTGCCAGAAGCGATTCATAATCACCCGCGATGTCAGCGCCGCCGCATGGCCATCTGGCTTCGTCAGCCATTTGGCAAACGCGAGCCGGCGTCCGCTCGTTTGGCCGCTGAATTCAGCCGGAAGACGGCTTTCCTCGACCGAATCGCAAAGGACCACTGGAAAGCCCGGTTCAATTCTTTGCGAGCGGCGTTCGAAATCGCCGCGCACGAAAATAAAATCGCGCGGCGGAACTCCGGATTCGAAAAAAGCTCGGATAGTATCCCATCGTTCGCGTTTCTTATTCAGATCCGCGATGCGAGTTTCAACGGATTTCAACTCGGCCCGCTCTTCCGACGCGAGCAAAGCCACCAGCGCGTCTTTTGCGATAGGTCCCCCAATCTCCTGTTTCTTGAGCAAATTCTTTTGTAGATCGGAACGTTTTTCCGGGGCGGTTTTGAAAGCTGCGACTGTGTTGGTCCGTTCCTCGTCGCGTACATCCTTGAGCCTGGAATCCAAAAAACGATTCGTGGCGGTCGCCAGCATTTTTTCCACTTCCTGCTGAAGCGGCCTCAGTTTCGCGTCAATCTCCGCGTTATGCTTCTTGATCGCTTCCTGGTCCGCGGGCGAAACGTCCGGCAATTCGCGGTCTTTCGGCTGAACCCAGTTGTAAGGATTAAAGGTCGGTGTGAGTAGGCCCATCATCCGGTAATAATCGCGTTGTGGAATGGGATCGAATTTGTGGTCGTGACAGCGCGCGCATTGCAGGGTTTCGCCAAAAAGGCTGTTGCCCACGATTTGCATCGTATCGAACAAAACCTGGTAGCGGAACGGGACTTTGTTGAGATCGACCTCATGCGTGTCATCAATCGCCAGCCGCAGGTAACCAGTCGCGACCAAAAGGTCCTTTGTCTCCTGTGTGAAATGTTCCGCGTGCCGCCAATCAACCATCTCGTCTCCGGCAATTTGCTCGCGAAGAAATTGATCGAACGGTTTGTCCGCATTGAAAGCGCGAATCACATAATCCCGATATTTCCATTTACTTTCGCCGAGAATGATTTGCTCCGCATTTTGGTCGTTTCCATTGACATCGACATATCCGGCAAGGTCGAGCCAATGCCGGCCCCAGCGTTCCCCGAAGTGGGGCGAAGTCATCAACTCATCGACATATGTCTCGTAAGCTCCCTCGCTCTGATCATTTAGGAATTGGTCGAGTTGCTCGGTCGTGGGCGGTAGCCCCGTTAAATCGAGCGCCAGTCGTCGTGCGAGCACTTCCTTCGAAGCTTCTGGCGAATAACGCAATCCTTTCGCTTGCAGTTTTTCGAGGAGGAATGCGTCGATGGGTGTTCGAACCAACTTTAACAATGCCTCGTTTACTTTAGGCAACGGCGGCCTATTGGCTTTGAGATATGCCCAATGCTCCCGCTTTTTCGCATTGGCCAATTCCTGTGGCGGCGCGGGAGGACCGACCTCAATTTGATATTTCTGCCCGAAAAAAGCCTCGAGGCCCTCGCGCTGTTCTGGATAAAGAGCGATGTTATAAATGAGCACTTCCGAAATATCCCCCAAAATCGATCCCGTTACATTGAACGCATGCCCCATGATAACGCTAAAATCCTTCCGATGATGAATATCCGGAGAGGCGCTCGTGCCTGAAGCCGCTGCGGTATCGATTGGCTCCCCATTGATGTAGATAACCGACGTGGCTCGCATCGAGCCGGGGGTTTTCGTGAGGGTAATCACCTGAGGCATGGTGTAGAACGATGCGAACGAACCAGGCCGGGCAATCAAAGCGTCGCGGGCAAATCCACCTGCGTGGTCGAGGCGATGTTGGCCACGAGGAGTTCGATCGATCTGCAAAAGCGCCGCCGCTGGACGATTAGGTGAAGCATTGCTCGCATCAAGCGGTTCGCCAAACCCAACTATCACATCAGAGCCGCCGGGCAACTCGCTTCGGCGAAGATTCGCTACCACGACAATTGTGTAAGCCGCATCTCCGCTGATCTCGACCGGCATTTCGGCACTCGTCGCCAGCCCATTATTTTCCTCAAACCGCACCGCTGGCCTGCCATTGTTCGCGCTGGATTTTACGAAAATCGGCGGAGTTCCGCCTCCTTCAAACATCCCCTGGGTCGGAAATGCATCGCGATGATTGCCACTTCGATCGCTCCAGCGGTAAACCGCGCTGGAATCTTTCATCGGAAGCGACTCCGCAGAAAGCCAAAGCTGCAAATGAGGTTTCAAAGCGGTGCCATCCGGCGAAAGGGGCGCGGTTGCGGCGTGGGAGGAAAGAAAAACGGCCAAGACCAGCAACGTTTGCCAGAAGAAGCTGCGGCTCAGAATAATTTTCAATTCCGAGCCAAATCTGTTACCTTTCTGATGTTCCACTCTCACTGTCGCGTTGGATGAAACAGATTTTACATGATTTTGGTCTTGCGAGGCGTAAATTAAGTCTGCTTTGCCATTTGCATACTGGCAAGCAAAATCTTTTTTTTATTGCTAAAAGACAAATCTGATTTAGCGTTTGTCATTCGCCCATGTTTGGTTTGACTCGTTGGTTTCTAAGAGCGGCTCTTCTCCTTTGCTGCTCCTTTTCTCAAGTTCCGGGCATTGCCGATACGGTCGTTGCTTTCAATGAAGTGATGTACCACTCCCGCACAAATGATCTCGAGTGGATCGAACTGCAAAATATTCTCGCGCGCGACATCGACATGACCGGCTGGAGGCTGGATGGTGGGATCCATTTTGATTTTCCCAGCGGTTTCGTTTTAAAGGGCGGCGCTTTCCTCGTGATAGCGAATGACCCGGAAACGTTGCGTCCACAAATTGCCGGACCAAACCTTCTTGGGCCTTTCACAGGAAAGCTGGCCAACGGCGGAGATAAGATTGTCCTGCGCGACAACCAGGACCGGGTCATCGATGCTCTTGAATATACCGATGATGACCCATGGCCCGTTGGACCCGATGGTGGCGGACCTTCCCTGGCCAAGCGCAAGAGCACACTCGCGAGTGACGATCCGAAAAATTGGGAGGCGAGCGCCGAAATGGGAGGCTCTGCTGGACGAAGCAATTCGCCGCCCAGTTCCGGCGGGATTTTACTGAACGAGTGCGCCTCTGGTTCAGATGCTCAATTCTGGGTGGAGTTGATAAACTCTTCTACCAACAACAGGGATCTCGCCGGTTTGGTAATAGCCTCTTCCGGCGGACCGGAAACGATTCTGACCACCCGCAATCTCGCTTCCGCTGAAATCGCGCTGATCTCCCAGGAACAAATCGGCTTTGTCCCCAAAAAAGGGGATAAACTTTTTCTTTACTCCGAAGGGAAAATAAACCTGCTCGATTCAGTTGTTATTGAAAGCAAACCTCGCGGTCGGAACTTTCAAATTCCTGGAGGATGGTTCAATATCCTCACAACGACGCCGGGAATCCCAAACGTCATCCCTCTGCATGACGAAATCGTCATCAACGAAATCATGTATCATCCGAGATTCCTGGCAGACGAAGCCATGCAGCCCGCGGGTGGATTTATCGAATTATATAACCGCGGGAAAACGAACATTGACTTGAGTGGTTGGAGTTTATCTGATGGCGCGAAGTTTTTCTTCCCGCCCGGCACCACAATGGATGCCGACTCATATCTTGTCGTCGCGGAGGACACTAACTACCTCGCCAGACTCCATCCTGCTGTTCGCATCCTGGGAAATCTCCAAAAGCCGCTCTCTCACAAAGGGGCTCGAATCGTTCTTCAGGACCTGAATGGGAATCTCGCCGACGAAGTCACCTATTTTGATGGTTTTCCCTGGCCCGAAGCTGCGGACGGCGGCGGTTCGAGTCTGGAACTGCGCGATCCGCGGGCCGATAACAGCCATTCTTCCGCATGGGCGGCAAGCAATGAGGCCCTGCGCTCAGAATGGATTAATTACAGCTATCACGGCATCGCCGGCCCGAACCACACCGGCAAAACTTACCAGGAATTCATCCTTAGTCTTCTCGATCGCGGAGAGGTTTTGCTGGATAACATCAGCGTCATCGAAAATCCGCGCACCGCTCCAGCTCAATTGATCCAAAATGGATCGTTCGATCGAGGCGTGGATACATGGCGTATTATCGGGACGCACCACGGCGAAATTGTTAGCGATCCTTCAAACATGGCGAATAAGGTTTTGCACCTCACCGCCAATGGTCCCGCGACGGACCTTCATAACCACATGGAAACCACGCTCAAAAAAGGACCCAGTTTCGCGACGATTGTTCCTGGCCGAGAATATGAAATTTCATTTCGCGCTAAATGGTTGAGCGGAACGGTCCTCCTGAACACCCGCTTGTTCTTTAATCGCGTGTTTCGGACCACCATCCTCGACGCTCCCGGCGCGAATGGCACACCGGGCCGACGCAATTCGGCTTACATTTCTAACATTGGCCCTACCATGGCCAATCTTCGTCATGAGCCGCTCGTGCCTCAGGCCAACCAAAACATCAAGATTTCAATCGCAGCCTCCGATCCGGATCGCGTGTTGTTTGCACAGGTATGGCTATCAACCGGCAAAGCCTGGACCAATTTTCCCATGCAAGCAATCAATGGCCACGATTTCAGCGTGGCTTTGCCTGGCCTGCCCGGGGGCACAATTGGGCAATTCTATGTTGAAGCCAGCGACAATACAGACAGGACCGCTACCTACCCGAGCGGCGGTTCGCAACAACCCGCTTTTTTCCAGGTTGCGCCGTCAGGCACTGGGCCAAAAAATGTTCATAATCTTCGCATCATTATGAAGCCCGAGGACGCTGCCTTCATGATCCAACCGCAAAATCTCATGAGTTCGGATCACCTCAACGCCACCATTGTTTGGGATAATAGCGAGGCCTATTATAATGTTGGTGTTCGCCTCAAAGGCGCCCCCTCCAGCCGGTCCGGAAGCCTCGCGGGCTATCATCTCCAATTTCCCAAAGATCATCTCTTTCTCGGAGCGCATCGAACCATCTCGATTGACCGGAACAATCCTTCCGAGATTCTCACCAAGCATCTCAACCAGATTGCCGGCATTCCGAGCATGTATAACGATGCAATCTACGTCTTTGCCCCGCAATCGGACCGCAGCGGCTACGGTCAGCTTCGCATGGCTGCCTTTGGTGATGTTTATCTCGATTCCCAATTCAAAAACGGTGCAGCGGGCCCAAGCTATGAAAAGGAACTCATTTACATGCCCGACACAACAACCACCGGTTCACCGGAAGGCTACAAAATTCCTTCTCCTTACGAGCATCCGCCGGAGCTAAACACCGACATCGCCAATTTTGGTCCCGACAAAGAAAGCTATCGTTGGAATTGGCTACCCAACAACAACCAGGACCAGGACGAATATCGCCGCGTCGTTCAACTCAACCAAACCTTCAGCCTCACTGGGTCAGCCCTCGCCCAGGTCGTCCCTGACATAATCGATGTCGATCAATGGCTGCGCACTTTCGCCATGGTCCGCCTGATCGGGTGCCGCGATTTCTACACACAACCGGGCGGTCCTCCCGGCAGTTGGAATCACAACTTCATCGCCTACGTCCGCCCGGAAGATAACCGCATCCTTGCCCTGCCCTGGGATCTCGACGAGTCTTTCCAGGAACCGATAAATGGCTCGATCATCGGCAACATGAATCTGGCAAAAATCATCAACATACCGGCCAATCTTCGTCTCACCTACGGCCATTATCATGATCTCATCACGCGCTTTTACACCCGTGACTATATGACTCGCTGGGGCAATCATTTCGCGACACTCCTTGCGGGCACTGATTTCAATGGTCCCGTTAATTACATCCTCCAGCGCGAGAATTATATTCTAACGCAATTGCCTAAAAAGGTGCCTTTCGCTATTTCAAATCCTCCTTCCGCGGTGGTCGCTTCCAATTCGTTTACTCTCAAAGGCACCGCCTGGATCGATTTTAAAATATTGAAAGTTGCGGGGGCAGTTCCACCACCAGTTTTCCGCTGGACCACAGCGACCAATTGGGAAGTCGATCTCGCTCTCCTTCCTGGCCAAAACGAATTTCAAATTGAGGGCTGCAACTTTGCCGGGGAACTCACTTCCTCGAATTCCTTGTTCATCACCAGTTCGTCAGCGAATGGAGGCTTGGACAGTGATGCCGACGGCATTCCTGACACTTGGGAGGCGCAATACCATCTATCCACAACTATGGCCAACGCCTCCGACGATCCTGATCGGGACGGTATGACCAATCTCGAAGAATATCTTGCAGGCACTGATCCAACCGACCCCAAAAGCCGGCTCAATCTTTTCCTTTCGAGCGATCACACCGGAAAAATCGAACTCAGCTTCTTCCGCAGCCCTGGCCGCGCCTATCAAATCCAAAGCGCCCAGACACTTTCCGAATCGTGGCAAACCTTTGCGCAATTTCCGGCGGAACTTAATGCCTCAAACGCGACCGTACCCGTTGCTCACCCCGCCGCCGCCGCTTTTTATAGGCTCCTCCTCCTGCAGCCCTAAACGACACCTTCATGACACCGGAGGAAGCATTCTGCTCTCAGCTTTTAAAGCATGAAAAGCTCTTAAACCCTGCATGATCGAGGGCTGGATTTAGTTGCCCAGGACAATGTGGCTTTCATCCGCCGCGGAGCGGGGCGGGATTAGGAATGCCAATTACCAATAGAAGCCAATGGTGCCACCGAAGAATTGTTTGGTCTTTTCGACTCCGGACACTGCATTGGTGTACTGCTTCCAGGTCATGGAGGCTGCGTGGCAATCGAAGTAGGTTAGGGTTCCGACGCCCCCGTGCCAGATTCCCAGATGATCCTGCTTGTCGGGGCCGACCTTTCCGTCGAATAAATCGATGGAATTGTCGAAGCCTGCTCCATTATTGTCGAACGCTTCCAGAAGGAGCGCTGTTTGGCTGGGTGGGGTTCGCAGGCTGCTGCTTTTCACGTCGAAATTGTTCGGGTGGGTCGCTTGCATCGATTTGGTCTGACAGGAGAGCGCGGCTTGTCCGTTTTCCACGTAGCTCCAGATGGGGATTTTTCCATTGGTCGGCCCCCAGAATTTCGTGCCGGGTTTGTAATTGCGATTGGCGTAGGCGGGACAACGGTAGACGTCAGTATCGCGCAAATAGTTCCAGAGCAGGCCTGTTTCGAAAAATTTAGGCTCGGCCATTTTCTCCCCAGCACGAATGGTTCGGTCGACAGGATCAGCATAGGTAGGATCGTGGAATTCAAAGCCCCAACCGGGGAAGATGTCTGTGTTGTCGGTTGAATAGACGTGATAGGCGAGGCCGAGTTGTCGATTGTTGTTGAGGCATCCAATGGCTTGCGCCTTGCCCTTGGCGCGTGTCAAAGCCGGGAGGAGCATTCCCGCCAGAATGGCGATGATCGCAATCACGACCAGGAGTTCGATAAGCGTGAACCCAAACTGAGGTGGAGACGCAACCCGGGACATAAAGTTGTCCTATCGGGTTGAAGTGTTCGTGTAAAGGAGAAAAGGGCCGGGTTCATTGATCACGATCAGATTGTCCGTCTGGAACTGAACGCGGGCCAGCCGGCAAAGCCTCACGGCTCTTCCAGCCATTCGACGACTCCGCAGCGCACCACTCGGCGTGCCCGCATTATTCTCGCACGGGTACTGACTTTGGCCACTCAGCCTCTCTCGGGCGAACGAATTGCCACCACCTTCCGAACCGTGGGCGGGCGCACTACTGCCTGCTGCCCACGATGTCAGAAGTGAGCCGCATCGGCTCCCCTCTCCCTCCATGGGCTCGTTGAACGGCTCGGCTCAGTCTCTAAACGAGTTGGCACTTGGAACAGAAAGTTAGGGTTCACTGTCCAAGGGCCATTAGCACCCAACCACATCTGCGGAAACCGTCCGTCCCATTTTTCGATGCGCGCCTTTTCCACCTCCAATGACTTCAGTTGCAGCAAGAGCGGGTTCTGTTGGGCTTCGAGAGCGGCCTGGTTTATGACGCGGATAGCCTCAGCTTCGCCCCCAGCGGCAGTCTTGCGGGCATCCGCCTGACCTTGAGCTTCACGGCGGGCCTTTTCGGCGACACCATTAGCTTCGAGCACAAGCCGGTCATTTTCCTTTTGCTGGGCCTGGAACTTGGCTTCTGAGACAACTTTGAGTTGTTGCGCCACGAACGTCTCATCTATCGATTTTTGAATCTGCGGATTTTCATAGGTCATCCCGCCAAACATCCCGACAGTCGTAATAACAATTCCACGCGAGGCGAAGAAGTTGGTTACATCTAATTTAACAGCATCAGCGATCTCCTGTTTTCGCGAGCGAAGGCTGTCGAGCGGATATTTGGCGGCTACCTCCGCGGCAGATTGTTGAATGCGTCCCCGCGCACTTCCTTATCCATTATGTCCGCCAGAGAACCTGACGGGTACTAATAAAGGAATCGTGAAGCTTCCTCCTCCGGAATAAAGGCGGTACAGGTGAAGCCCATGCTGAAACCCACACTGTCCCCGCTCTCAATCCAGATCGCTTTATCAGCCCGCTGGCTCGCGCCCCCTGCGGTGCTGGTTTGAGTGGTCGCCCACTCGCGGGTGATCGGCGAACGATTCACTTTGATCAGCCGAACCGTTGGTATCCACCGGCCTGCCCCCGGCACCCGGCCTTCCTGCGACCAGCGATGCGTGATCTGGACCCTTTTGGTCGCTACCATCCGCTGCTTTAGATAGTCCTCGGATTGGAACTTCGCCTGGTTGGCGTTATCCCCTTCGAGTGGGATCAGAAACCCCGTTTCAGAGGTATCGATTTCTACATATTCAGGCATATCGTACGGTCTCACACAGCCTGAAGTTAAGGCCATAAAAAATACCAACATCGGGAGCAATTGGGCTCGCTCGCCTAATCGAGACAGCGACCGCTTCACCATCTCCAGTTTCTTGCGGCTTATTAAGTCGAAGCAAAGCAAAGCCGTAAAGAGCGTCAGGATCACTGTCAGATCCATGGTAAGATTCTTGAACGTTTCGAACTCGCGCAATTTTCTGGCCGCGTCTGCGCCTCCGTTGAGCTGCCTGAGAGCAAGCGCCGCTGAAATCTCCGGCTGCCCAGTCGCCAGCCAAATCGCCTCCGCAGTCCACAAAGAAGCTGCGATCAAACTAAAGACAATTATACGTTTCATAAAGGCCTATCCATTGGGGCGCGTCCGTTCGTGCAGGAGCGCACGATTAAACGCGTCCATTTAAACGGGGTGATCAATGGAATCCGCCCTTTGCAGGATTCTAGAGGACCGCCCTTCCAAATGCCTGCGAGGTTTAGCTGACGGGCTGGATCATGGAAGTGACCTGGAGTGGATTAGCCGCTCCTGCGCCCCGGCCATCCTTTGTCGGGATGGCAATTGGGTCCCCCGCGTCGGCCTGCAGGAAGGCAGACCGAGTTCGGCTGCAATTTTGTCTTTACTTAAGACATAGCGAAATCCTAATGCCCCACGTCCGCAATGAGAAGTTGAGAATAGCTATGAAAAAAGTATCCCTACTGAAAAGTGGCACTCCGGGATTAAAAAGGGCCGCAAGATGGAGTTACCATTTGATGGTGCATAAAGCCCGGCGATAGGCCCATCGACCCTATTCGTGAGGCTGTCCAAGTGTAAGCCAGATTCCCCTCTGTTTGAGGCAACAGCCAGATTAGGGCTGCGCCCCCAATGAGCAGTCCCCAAAGCAGAGGGATCAACAGCCTTTTCTGTCTCTTAAACATTTGGTTTGGACTAATGCACTTCCGAGCAATGGCCCCCGAGGCCTACTCTGAAGAGATATCTCGTATCAGCAAAACGAAAACAAGTAACAGAGATCAAACCACAACATCTCCACCGAGAATTGAGTCGGACTCTCGATCGGCAAGAATGTTCCACATTCCAAGTTTGGCTGAGAGTTAAGACGCAGGATTTTGTTTGATTCCATATTTGGCCTCGTCGATGTTCAGCGCGCAATCTTTCAAGGGATGAGAAATATTGTCGCAGTTTGTTTTTGTATGATGGGGTTATCTGCCGCCTACGCCCAGAGTGGTGATAATCCGGGCGAGGAGCAACCGCCGCCTCCCCCAGGCATGGTCATACCTTCCGCTCCTCCTCTTTCACCTGCCGATGCGGTCAAGACTCTCCACGTCCCGCCGGGGTTTCGAGTGGAGCTTGTCGCATCCGATCCTATGATCCAAACCCCCGTCGAGATAGAATTTGATGCCGATGGACGAATGTTTGTCCTGGAAATGCGCGGGTACATGCCAAACGCCGAAGGCAAAGGCGAAGATCAACCGGTTGGCCGCGTCAGCTTGCTCGAAGACACGGATGGCGATGGCCGCATGGATAAAGCGAGCGTGTTTGCGGATGGGTTGGTTATGCCGCGAGCTATTGCGGTGGTGGGGGACGCGGTGATTGTTGCCGAGCCGCCCCGGCTTTGGTGGTTTCGGGATACCAATCATGACGGCAAAGCCGATGAAAAAACCGAGATCGCTCATGATTACGGCGGTCAGGCAAACCCGGAGCATACCGCCAATGGCTTGCTCCGGGCGGTGGACAATTGGATTTACAGCGCAAATCACACCGCGAAATATCGATTTTCCGCTGGCGAATGGAAACAAGAGCCAAGCGCTTTTCGTGGGCAATGGGGAATTACCCAGGATGATTTCGGCCGGCTCTTCTTCAATTCCAACAGCGATCTTTTTCGAGGTGATCTCGTGCCCGATCGATACTTAACGCGCAATCCCAACTTTAAAAATGGCTTTGGTTCAAATGTTCAAATCGAGAAGAGCCAGGCCGTTTGGCCGATGCGGGTAAACCCCGGTGTGAATCGCGGTTACCAAAAAGGGCAACTTCGCCCTGATGGCACTTTGGCCACTTGCACCGCTGCTTGCGGGCCTTGCATCTATCGCGGGGACATTTTTCCCGCCCGTTTTTATGGGGCTGGTTTTATTTGTGAGCCGACGGGCAATCTGGTGCGCTGTGAACTTTTGACGGAAAAGGATGGAATCATTACCGGGCAAAACGCGTTCGATCAAACCGAGTTTCTGGGCAGCAGTGACGAACGTTTTCGCCCCGTGAATATCGCCAATGGCCCGGACGGCGCGCTCTATATCGTGGACATGTACCATGGAATTGTTGAGCATCGCATTTACCTCACCACTTATCTGCGAAAACAGGTCGAATCGCGCCAGTTGGATAAATTCACCAATCTTGGCCGAATTTATCGCGTCGTGCCGGAAGGATTTAAACACGGGCCCTTGAAAAAATTGGCCGCTATGACCAGCCCGGAACTGGTCCAGCAACTTCGTTCGAAAAACGGCTGGACTCGCGATACGGCTCAACGCCTCCTGGTGGAACGAGGCGACTCGGAGGCGATTCCGGAATTAAAGGCGCTCGTCAAAAACAACAACGAACCTCTCGCGCAACTTCATGCCCTTTGGAGCCTGGATGGCCTGGGAGAACTCGACCGCGAAGTCCTCATAAATGGTCTGAGCGCGAGTCACACAAAAATCAGAGCCGCGGCGATTCGCCTCAGTGAACCCTATCTTCGCGCGGAGGGTCGCAGTGATGTTTTTGACCGAGTGCTGGCGCTCGAGAGCGATCCCTCAGCGGATGTGGTCATTCAACTTACCCTTTCTTTGGGTGAAATTCATAAACCTGAAGCCGAGGAGGCTTTGCTGGCGCTGTTGCAAAAGGGGATGGAGAATCCTTTGATTCGAGACGGTGCCGTGAGTGGCTTGACTGGGCGGGAATTACCTTTCCTTTCCAAAATCTTGACTGAGGAAAGTTCGAAACTGAAAAGGGCCGGAAGCGAAGATTTTATCCGCCATTTGGCGCAATGCATCCTTGCTTCGGGAAATCCGGAGAATATCAATCAACTGCTGGAATTGGCCGCCGCAAAAGAGGGCTGGCAGCAGATCGCGCTCCTGGACGGAATGCTGGCGTTGATTCCATCTAAGAACAAAACGAAAACCGTCGTTCCTATCAAAGCGGCGGTTCTGAAAGCGGAACCGAAAGCACTTCAAACATTGAAAAAATTCTCCTCGGACGAAATTGCACTACGGGTACAGAACCTCGATCCGCTCCTGACCTGGCCCGGCAAAGCCGGAGCGCCCGTGGCCGCGAAGGTAAAACCGCTCACCGAAAAAGAAAAGGAAAGCTTCGAAAGCGGCAAAACATTATTCACGGCCATCTGCGCGGCCTGTCATCAACCCCACGGTAATGGTCTTGAAGGCTTGGCGCCGCCCCTGGTCGATTCAGAATGGGTGTTAGGCTCTCCCGAACGCCTCAGCCGAATTCTCCTTCAGGGAGTCCGCGGCCCGTTGAATGTAAAAGGCAAAAGCTGGGCTCTTGAAATGCCTCCGCTCAATATCCTTGAAGACAATCAGCTTGCCGATGTCATGACCTATATCCGTCGCGAATGGGGACATACCGCCTCGCCCGTCCCCGTGGACAGCGTCGTTAAAGCACGTGAAGCGACCAAGACTCGCGAGGAGGCTTGGAACGAAGCGGATTTGCTGAAGATACAATAATCCGTGTTTAGGCTCTGTTCGTGTAACTATTCATAACAAATATGTTGTATTTAGTTACCCCAGAAATGAAAACAATCGAGTGCTTGAAATTCCTTAAGTTACAACGCGAAGCTCATGGAAAGGTTTTCTTCACGGTTACGGAGCTCGCGAAGGTGGCCGGGGCTTCCTCCCGGGTTATGAATGTGGAATTGTCCCGGCTCATTCGGCGTGGAGTGATGCAACGTTTTACCCATGGGCGATATGGTTCCTCGGATCCCGCTAGTCCTATGGAACTAGTCTCAGCCCTGGATTCTTCAGCTTACATCACTGGGTTTTACGCGCTTCATCTCCACGACGGAACCATCGCCGGAATACCGACGATAGTTTTTCACGTGAGTTCGAGTAGGGAAGCGAAGAAATATTCAAGGATTTTTCATTTTAGATTTTTCATTTTGGACTTACGACCGGAGTGTGCCCAACCGCGTTTACGGCTATGGTTCGAGCGCGGCTCGAATTGCGCTGGCGCGGTTTTGGACGCGCAGTTTCGAGGAAGCAGGATAAGCAGACCTGTTTTTGTTGAGATGACGAGAGGCCAAGAAATGCGAAAGTGGCCAGCATCGTTTGAAGTCTCTGCTTGCTCCGCCAAAGAAATGATTGGTATCAAGCAGTGCATTGCAGACTTGCGCGCAGTTTCGCCGAGGACGAGATCATCGCCATTCATCACGAATCCCTTGCCGAAGCGCTTGAGGACTTGAGCGACTCGAACCATCCGTCTTGATCCTGTGTCAATCCGTCGCTACTGTGTTTATCAAACATGAAAGTCCCGTGGATTGCCCTGCCTTTTGCTGTCATGGTCGCCGTTCATGCGGCGGGCATAGATTATAATCGAGAGATTCAGCCCATCCTGGCGGAGCACTGTTTTCATTGTCACGGCCAGGATGAGGGCGCACGCAAGGGCAACCTCCGGCTGGACCTTCGCGAGGCGGCGTTGAAGGGCGGCAAGTCCGACGGGCCGGCGATCACTCCCGGCAAGCCGGAGGCGAGCGCGGTGATGGCACGGGTGCTTTCGCAGGACAGCGACGAGGTAATGCCACCACCGAAAGAAAAGAAACCGCTGCAGTCGGCTGACATCGAAAAGTTGCGAGCGTGGATCAAGGAGGGCGCTCGCTATACAACGCATTGGGCGTTTGAGACACCGGTGAAGCCCGCCCTTCCAGACGGAGCGGATCCGGAACGCGCGGTGGATGCCTTTATCAACGCGCGCCTGGAAAAGGAGGGCCTCGTAATGTCGCCACCCGCCGCGCCGGAAACGATCTGCCGGCGTTTACACCTCGATTTGATCGGGCTGCCACCCAGTCCAGCGGATCTGGACGCTTTCGCGCGACAAGTGGAGTCAAAAGGACTCCGCTCGGCTGTCCAGGATGCGGCCGACGGATTAATGAAGGACCGTCGCTTCGGCGAAAAATGGGCGCGACATTGGCTGGATGTGGCGCGGTACGCCGACAGCAATGGCTTCGAGAAGGACCTGCCGCGGGACCAATGGATTTGGCGCGACTGGGTGATCGATGCGCTGAACCGCGATCTTCCCTACGATCAGTTCATCATCGAGCAGATCGCGGGGGACCTGCTGCCGAATGCAACCCAGCAGCAAATAATTGCCACAGGCTTCCTGCGAAATAGCATGATCAACGAAGAGGGAGCGATCATCCCCGAGGAGTGGCGGATGGAAGCGATGTTTGACCGGATGGACGCGGTGGGCTCCGGAATCCTTGGGCTTTCCTTGAAGTGCGCGCAGTGCCACACGCACAAATTCGATCCAATAACACACAACGAATATTACGGCGTGTTTGCGTTCATCAACGACACTTACGAGGCTCAATCGTGGATTTATTCCAAGGAAGGAGAGGCCGCTTTGGTGAAGGTCCGCCAGGAGATTCAGAACACCGAGGCGAAGCTGAAAAAAGCGCACACGAATTGGGTGGAACAGCTCGCTGCATGGGAGGCATCCGAGGGGAAACGTTTGAGCGAGATCTCGTGGACGGTTGTCCACCCTGAGGATACTCACTCCTCCTCGGAATTGAACCACCCGGAGATACTGACGGATGAGAGCATCCTGACGCTGGGCCATCCGACCACTGGCGGCGACTTGAATTTCACGGCTCAGCCCACGATGCAAAACATCACAGGTATTCGGCTGGAGGTGCTGACGCATGGGGACTTGCCGATGGGCGGACCAGGCCGGAGCTATAAAGGTTCATGGGCGCTCACCGAGTTGATCGTCGAAGCAAAGCAGCCTGGCAGCAACACGTGGGAGCGATTGAAGTTGAAGAACGTTACGGCGGATTTTGAGGAGCCTGTGGCTGGAATGGAATCCGAGTGGGTAGATGGTTCCGGGGATCGGCGCCTGCGCGGTCCAGCTTCCTTTCTCGGAGATGGTGATGAATTAACGGGTTGGCGAGCCGATCGAGGGCCGGGGCGGCGCAATACCGATTCGGTAGCGGTGGCGCAGTTCGAGCGACCGTTGACCTTCTCGACCGGCACGAAATTGAAAGTTGCGCTGCTTCTCAATCATGGTGGCGGTAGCAGCCGGAAGAACACACAGATCGGACGCTTCCGCATCGCGCTTACTTCCTCGCCCGACCCGAAAGTCACACGCACTCCGTATGCCGCTGTCCTGGCCTTGCAAACACCGGCTGAGAAACGCACCGCCGCACAGAAACAAGCCCTCTTTGACGCGTGGAGGCTGGCCACGCCAGAGCTGAAGTCGTTCAACGATGAGATAGAGAACCATTGGAAAGGCTATCCCGAGGCGAAGACCACGGTGCTGCATTTGGCCGAGCGCACAGCCGAGGATCACCGCGAGACTCGACGCCTCGATCGCGGGGCATGGAACCAGGGGAAAGAAACGATTGAGCCACACGTTCCTGCTGCGTTACACCCATTGGACGGGCCGCCGTCGCGCCTGGCTTTTGCGCGATGGCTCGTCGATAAGCGCTCGCCACTCACCGCTCGGGTGACGGTGAATCGGCTCTGGCAGGCGGTGTTTGGCACCGGGATTGTCGAGACGGCAGAAGATTTTGGCACGCGCGCTCCAGAACCATCTCACCGTGAACTGCTTGATTGGCTGGCGGTGGATTTCATGACGCACGGCTGGAGTCAGAAGCAACTCCTGCGCGCGCTCGTCACGTCAGATGCGTATCTGCAAAATTCGCAAGCCACGCCCGAGCTGATCGAACGCGATCCGAAGAACCGTTTGCTTGCCCGTGGTCCGCGTTTCCGCGCGGAGGCTGAAGTGGTTCGCGACATGGTGTTGAGCGCGTCCGGCCTGCTCTCGGATAAATTCGGCGGCCCCAGCATTTTTCCACCTATGCCTCAAAGTGTAATCGAGTTCAATTTCACCAGGCCGGACTACTGGAACCCACCGCAGGATGCCACACGCTATAGCCGCGCGCTCTACCTCTTTCGCAAGCGGTCAATGCCCGACCCGACCATGATCGTTTTCGATGCGCCCACTGGGGATACCTCCTGCACCCGCCGGCCTCGCTCGAATTCACCTCTGGCCGCCCTCACCGCGCTCAATGAACCGATCTTCGTGGAAGCGTCGCAAGCGCTCGCGCTCCGCGTTTTACGCGAAGGCGGAGCGGATGATACCGCGAGAATCAATCTCGCCTTCCGTCTCTGCACCAGCCGCCTGCCGACTGACAGGGAACGCGCGGATATCCGCCAATTGCTCGCCAGCCGGCGCGAGCGTCTGGCGCGTGGTGAACTGAAGGCCGGTGAAATCGCATTTTCGACGCTGAGCAAAGCCACAGATATCCCGGCCAACGCAACTCCGAATGAGGTGGCCGCCTGGGCGATCGTTTCGCGCGTGTTGCTAAACCTGGATGAAACTTTGACCAAAGGCTGAAGCCCTATGAATTGCCAAACACATCTTTATCAGAACGTGCCGCCCAAAACGCTCACGAGACGCTGGTTCCTGCGGGATTGCACCCTCGGCCTCGGGGCGATCGCGCTGCAATCCTTGCTCCAGCGCGACGTTCACGCTGCGACGAATCCGCTGACGCCGCGCCTGCCGCACTACCAACCCAAAGCGAAGCGGGTGATCTACATGTTCCATGCTGGAGCGCCGAGCCATCTGGAACTTTATGATTACAAGCCGGAACTGGAGAAGAGGAATGGTCAGCTTCCGCCCGCGGAACTGCTGAAGAATTATCGCGCCGCCTTCATTAAGCCGAACTCGGCCCTGCTCGGTCCGAAATTCAAGTTCGGGAAGCGCGGCGAGAGCGGGATGGAGCTAAGCGATGTCATTCCCCATATCGGCTCCATTGCGGATGAATTGTGCCTCATTCGGTCGATGCAAACCGATGCGGTGAACCACGCGCCCGCGCAGATTCTGATGAACACCGGCAACCAAAACTTTGGCCGGCCCAGCTTTGGCGCCTGGACGCTTTACGGCTTGGGCAGCGAAAGCCAGGATCTGCCCGGCTACGTAGTCCTGGTGAGCGCCAAGGGCACCAGCGGCGGCGCGAGCAATTACGGCTCGGGCTTCCTGCCGAACATGTACGGCGGTGTTCCCTTCCGAGCGACGGGCGACCCGCTGCTTTATCTTTCGAATCCCAAGGGGTACGACGAGGAAACGCAGCGCGCCTCGCTGGACACCCTCAATCAGCTCAATGCCGGCGCCTTTGCGCGCCAGGGCGATCCGGATATTACCGCGCGGATTCACAGCTACGAAATGGCATATCGCCTCCAAAGCAGTGCCCCGGAATTAATTGACCTTTCACGTGAACCGCAGCATGTCCTGGATCTTTATGGAATTACAGATATCAAAAAACCCGGTTACGCGCGGAATTGCCTGCTCGCGCGGCGAATGATCGAACGTGGCGTGCGTTTTGTGCAACTCTTCCACGAAGCGTGGGATCACCACGGTGGCCTCACCAGTGGGGTGAAACAAAGCGCGCAGGACACCGACAAGGCCAGCGCCGCGCTGGTGATGGATCTAAAGGCGCGCGGCCTGCTTGACGAGACGCTGCTCGTCTGGGGTGGTGAATTCGGCCGTACCCCGATGGTTCAGGGCGGCAACGACGGACGTGACCACCACAACCGTTGCTTCTCCTTCTGGCTCGCCGGTGGCGGCATCCGCAAAGGTCACGTCCACGGTGAAACGGACGACTTTGGCTTCAACGTCGTCAGCGACCCGGTGCATGTAAATGATCTAAATGCTACCTTGCTGCACCTGCTCGGCTTCGATCACAAGCGCCTCACCTATCGCGTTCAGGGTCTCGACATGCGCTTGACTGGCATCGCAGGGAATGTAGTTGAAGGAATACTGGCCTGAGGCCACAGGAGAACATACAGAGCGGCGCCGAATCCCCACATCATATGGGTCCACTCTCAATGCTGACCTTTCAGGATCACTTCCGTCAGGCGGGACGCTGGCACCGTCGCCAGTTCCTGCGCGCGGGGGGGCTTGCCTTGGGCGGGTTGACGCTCGGTGACTTGTTTGCCACCCGGGCGGCTGCCGGGCGAAGCTTCCCCTCAAGGATCGTTCCGTCATCTTTCTCTTCATGCACGGCGGGCCGTCGCAGTTCGAGACGTTCGATCCGAAGATGGACGCGCCCTCGACCATCCGCAGCGCCACAGGCGAAATCAAAACGACCCTCCCTGGCATCACCTTTGGCAGCACCTTCACACAACTCGCCCGGCTCGCGCACAAGTTTAGCATTGTGCGCTCGTTCGTCCCCGGCGACGCCAACCACGACATTAAACCCATCCTGGGCGCGGACACGCTCCGGGCGAACATGGGCTCGCTCTACTCCAGCATCGCCGGCCCGTCGCGGGTGGATACGGCCATGCCGACAAACGTCGCCCTGTTCCCCCGCTCCATCGATCCGAAAGCGATGGCTGCGGTGACGGAGTTTGGCAACTTCGAAAGCACGGGCGAACTCAGCCGGACCTTTGCCCCGTACGTGCCCAGCGCGGGGGCGGACTTGCAGCAGAACATGCGCTTGAATCTGCCCGAGGGCCGCTTCCAGGACCGTCGCGCGCTCCTCGGCTCGCTCGACAATTGGAAGCGCTGGGCCGAGGCCAGCGGCGCGGTCGAAGGGTTGAACGGATTCCAGCAACAAGCCTTCAATGCGCTGCTCCTTGGCGTGTCCGACGCCTTCGATCTTTCGCGCGAAGATCCGCGCCTCGTGGAACGATACGACACCGCCCCATTGCTCCCGCGCGAGCGCATCAGCAAACAGTGGAAGAACATCGACCACTACGCGACCAACGCGCTCACGCTCGGACGGCAACTCCTCTTCGCTCGCCGGCTCTGCGAACGCGGGGTCGGCTTCGTCACCGTCACCACCAGCTTCATCTGGGATATGCACGCCGATGAAAACAATGCCCCAATGACCGTGGGCATGGAATATGTCGGCGCCCCGTTCGACCGGGCGGTGTCGGCCTTCATCGAGGACGTCGAGGCTCGCGGCCTGAGCGATAAGATCCTGCTCGTCTGCTGCGGCGAGATGGGTCGCACGCCATCGATCAACAAGAACGGCGGCCGTGACCACTGGGCCAACCTGGCGCCGCTGCTCCTTTACGGCGGCGGGCTCAAGATGGGCCAGGTCATCGGTCAATCCTCGCACGACGGCGGCGAACCGGCCTCAGGGGTGGTGACGATTAAGGATCTGCTCGCCACCATCATGCACACGCTCCTCGACATCGGCGAAGTCCGCCTTATGCCGGGCGTCCCCCCGCGTGTGGTCGAGGCCATGACGCGCGGCGAACCGATCCGCGGTTTGGTCTAACCCATCCGATTTCGAATTCCGGCGACCGGCTATTCCGATCTCTTGACACCGCGACATCCGCCCCCAACCCTTATCTTATGCGTCTCGCTTTAGTGGCTTTGCTGGTTCTGCCGTTGCGGGTTCTTGCCGCGGTGAGCGAGGACGTGCTGCCGACGCAGGCAGAGTGGATTTCCGCTGAAGCTCAATCGAGCGGTGACGCATGGTTCCGGCGCGCGTTCCAACTTGGCGCGATGCCGGTGAAGGCAGTGCTCGTCACCGCAGCGGCTCAAACTGCCGAAACATACGTCAACGGACGGCGCGTGGGCGTCGCAAACGGATTTGAAAACGCGATCACAGTCGATGTGACCTCATTTCTGCGGCGTGGGACAAACGTTCTGGCTACCCGAGTGACGAGTGCTCCCGGTCCGGCTGCATTCCGTCTAATGATCGAACTCGCTTTTGCGGACGGAAAACAGCTCTGGGTTGTTTCCGATACCTCCTGGCGCGCATCGTCGCGGGAAAGCCCCCATTGGAAGGAGGTCGAGTTTCAAGACAAAGATTGGGCTTTCGCGTTTGCCCACGGAGCTGCTGGTTTGCAAAAGTGGGGCAATCCTTTTCACGCTACCAAAACTCCGGACGCGTACAATAGTTGGATGCTGGCTCGCAATGCCGGTCGGGCGACCGCTCCTGACACCATGACTGTGTTGCCTGGGTTCAAGGTCGATTTGCTTCGCTCCGCCAGAGCAGACGAAGATTCCTGGATCGCGCTTGCGTTCGATCCAAAAGGCCGGCTGACCATCGCGCGCGAAAAGCGAGGTCTGCTCCGCATGACGCTCGCAGGCGATGCCGTCGAGGATGTCGCAGTGATCGAGGACACGTTGCTCGAATGCCGCGGTCTTCTTTATGCGTACGACAGCCTTTATGTGAATGCGAACAACAGCAAAGGCCTTTATCGTCTGCGCGATACCGACGGCGATGATAAGTTCGACGAGAAAAAACTTCTTTTGCAGACAGACGGGGGCGTTGGTCACGGTCGCAATCATCTCACTCTCGGTCCTGATGGATTAATTTATATCGCGCACGGCGACGACGTCGTCTTGCCGCCGGGGCTCGCAACGAATTCACCGCTCCAGCAAATGATGGACGACCAATTGATGCCAACTCGGGATACTCAACGGCCCCCGTCGCTCCGGCGCTTTGCCCAGGTCGGACATATTCTGCAAACCGATCGTGACGGATCATTCTTCCGGCTCATTGCGGGCGGCCTGCGCAACCCGCTTGATGTGGCGTTTAATCAAGAGGGCGAAATGTTCACCTACGACGCCGATATGGAGCGCGATTTGGGTGCGCCCTGGTATCACCCCACACGCGTTCTGCACCTGGTGCCCGGCGGGGACTACGGCTGGAGGCGAAGTATGCCCAATCTTCCCGCATATGCTCCCGACGTCCTGCGCTCCGCTGTCGATATCGGTGTCGGCTCCCCGACCGGCGTCGCTTTTGGCACCTCGAGCCATTTTCCAGAGAAATATCGCCGCGCGTTCTTTATTGCGGACTGGGCTTACGGTCGAATCCTCGCAGTCCACTTGCGTCCTGACGGCGCAAGCTATCGTGGCACGGCCGAACAATTCCTGAGTGGCCGCCCCTTGAATGTCACGGACCTCACCTTCGGGCCAGATGGAGCTATGTATTTCGTCACTGGCGGTCGCGGCACCAAATCTGGCCTTTACCGCGTGAGCCATCCGCAAGTCGGACCAGCGCGGCCGGACTTTGCCCCGGAATCCCCTGATCCCGCTAGCGCCGCGCTTCGCTCACGACGTCGTGCTCTCGAAAACTTACCGAGTGACGCGCGTTCCCATGCGACGGTTGTGGAGCTAATTTGGGCCGAGCTTGGGCACCCGGATCCATGGAGTCGTTACGCTGCTCGGATCGTCTTAGAACGCCAGCCCGTTGAGCTCTGGCAGACGCGAGCTCTTGAGGAACGTCGTTCCGCGGTGAGTCTCCCCGCGCTGCTTGCCTTGGCACGTGTATCCGGAAGCGATCTGCAGGATCAGTTATTCTCGCGCCTGACTGAATTGCTTCCGACCGCATCGCCAGTCGAGCAACGGGACATCTTTCGAATTTTGGGATTGCGGCTCAGGCGCTACGGCAAACCGGCTGCGACAACGGCTCTCGTGAGCGAACTCGAAAAATTATATCCAGCGTCAAACCAGGCCGCGAACCGTGAGTTGTGCCGCTTACTTACGGTCCTTGGCGCAAGCGACGTCGTGGCAAAAACCGCGGCCCTTCTCACCAAAACCCGCAATACCGAGGACCTGCTTCATTATGCGCTTTTCCTCGCTCCGCTCCAACAGGGTTGGACCATTGAGCATCGTCGCGCGTTTTTCGATGCGTTACGCCGCTGCGAACAGGAGCAAGGAGGGTCGGATTACTATAGCGCGATTCGAGCGGTTCGAAAGCAAGCGGTCGCGCAACTGACCTCCGAAGAAACTCCCGAACTCGCCGATTTACTTCAGCCGCTCCAACCGGTCCCCTCCACCCTCGCCACCCTCGCCACCACGCTGTCGTTCGTGAGAAAGTGGACGATGGAAGATTTTGACCTGATTCAAGGTCAGCCGGACTTCGCATCTGGCCGCCAGGCGTTCCACGCCGCCGGTTGCGCCCAATGTCACCGGTTCGGCAACGAGGGCGGCGTCTTCGGGCCGGATCTCACATCGGTCGGGGCGCGCTTTGGGCCTCGGGATCTTTTGGACACAATCCTGAATCCTTCCAAGGCCATCGATGAAAAATACCGCGGCACGAGCGTCACTCTGAAAAATGGCGACGAAATCTCCGGCCTGATGGAGCGTGAAGATGACGAGACTCTCGTATTGCGAGGCGGATTGACCGGGGATGCAGTGATGGAAATTCAGAAGGGAGACATCGCCCGGCGTCGGCTTTCCGATCTATCCCCCATGCCGGCTGGACTGCTCAATGTGCTCACGCGCAAACAAATTATCGACTTGCTCGCTTTCCTGGAAAGTTCGAAACACGATGCTAAGTAAGGCTGTGGCACTCGTGCGCCTCTCCCTTCGAATTTGCTCACATTTCACGCACTCCGCTGCTAACATTCGTCCTCTCGGTCTCCTCGGTCCCATCCGTTCGATTACTTCCGACTGTTTGCGGAGACCGGCCAGCCGGCCAGCTTGGCACATTTTGATGCCTTGACATCAAATATCTGTCGCATCAAACTTCTTTTATGAGAACGACCCTCACGTTGGAAGCCGACGTGGCCAGAGCTCTCAAAGCCGCTGCCGAAAAGAAGAAGCTGCCGTTTAAGCAATTGGTCAATCACACCCTACGCCTCGGATTGGGTCTGGAGAAAAACAAGCCTCGCCCGCGCTTCGTAGTTCGACCCTATCATGGCGGACTCATGCCTGGCATTGACTCCCGTAAACTCAATCAGCTCGCCGATCAATTGGAAGATGAGGCCGCATTGGCCAAAATGTTAACCTAATGATTCTCGTCGATGTAAATCTGCTTTTGCATTCCTATAATGCGGACTTCCCTGATCATTCGCGTGCGCGGAAATGGTGGGAGCAAACCGTCAATACCGGCGAAGAAATCGGCCTGGCTTGGGCTACAATCCTTGGCTTTCTCCGCATTCTCACTAACCCTCGGGCAATGCCAAAACCGATGCCCACAGACCGTGCGGTCCAAACTGTGAAGAATGGCTCGATCTTCCCAATGTGACACTTCTAAACCCCGGACCTCGTCATCCCGAAATTTTATTTCGCTTCATCCGTAACATAGGCGTGGCTGGAAATCTTACGACCGATGCGCACCTGGCTGCGCTTTGCATCGAACACCAGGCCCGCCTTGCTTCTACCGACGCGGATTTTTCCAGGTTCGCCGGATTGCGTTGGTTAACCCCCTTGTTTAACCTTCTGCTTACTGGCAGCCGGAGCCGTACCGCATTAATGCGGCAAAGCTTGACTTTCGCATAAGTTTTCCGCTAAAAGAGCGGCAACGGTTAAGAAGGTATGGCTTTAATCTCTGTGCAACCCGCGCCTTGGCGTCTCTTTCAATGCGCTTTCCTTTTTTTGCTTTTGATCCCTCCCGGTTTCTCGGCGGATGATCCGGCCCGTTTTCTTTTGGTTACAAATTGGCACGCCACTTTCACCCATCGTGTCAACGAAAACGGAACTCTCACCTACTCACCGCCGGACAGCGATCAGACCTGCACCGCCAATTGGAATTTTTCCCATGATGTCACTGTCAGTTGCGAGTTGGCGGTTGATCCTCAAACATTGGGGCATCCTTATTTCAGGCAGTTCGTTTGGAAGACAAACACCTCCACTTCGATCCATCTGAAAGATCGATTTGATCAAACCTGCGTAGATCCGGATGGTGACAGCACTTATCAGGGACATTGGGTGGACGACGAACCGGCGGCCAACCCGAAAAATTTCGTCTTGCTTGTTGATACCCGGGATCAGACTTACTCTCTCGGCTGGGTTGGGGCCATTGTCGCCTCAATTTCCGAGCTTAAATTCGATGGCGGTTCAATTCCGGGCAGTTACAACTCCGGCTGGTCTCCCCTCGCTCTGAGCAGCAACGCACTCCCTTCCAGCGCCTTGCTTTTGCAAGGACAGGATTCTTTGCCCATGTCGGAGTATTACGCTTCGGTAACACCTGCTTCCGCTAATTTCCTTCCAGGTGATCCCAGAGTGGGCGGCACTTCCGCTCTCAAGCCGAGCCTTCTCAGTGGAAATCTCGTGTTGACCTGGTCGCTTACTCCGGAGGTCGAGGAATTGGAGCTGGTGGTGGAACCGGTCAATTACCAAAAATGGCTCCCCGAAGGAAATTTGAAACAGCCCGACCAGGCAGGAAGCTCGATTAAAATTGTCGCCACTCTGCAACAGAAGGGAGGCGGAACGACAACCCAAAAAGCCGACAAGTTCACTTTCGAACTGGCCAATGTCTCGAAAGAGCCTGGTGTCTGTCTCAATTGGCCGCGTGCGGAACAGGCCAAATCCGACCCCGATTTGAAGTTCGAGCAAACGACAAATATACCGCCTTTTATATCACGATTCATCGAGGTCAAGGATGACACCCACGCCGAAAGCATCGAACCCTCCACCAATGCCGAGGTCATTGTTTCCTGCTTCGATTACGGAGCGGTTGGAACTATCAAAGTAAAAGCATTTGTCGGCCCAAAGGAAATCGTTGGCTTTCTCAAAACCGACACCAGTAAATCCATGCCCGAAATTCCCTTGCCGCGCCGGGCCCCGACCAGTTTCGTGGCGGATTACTGGAAAGAAACCGAAGGCGTAACCGATCTCTCCAGTAACGATGATTCAGACGATGACCCGCCCGGCGACGAACACAAGGGAGACGGCCTCAGCCTCTACGAAGAGTATCGCGGATTTTCCATCCAGGGGGAACACACCCGGACCAAGCCCAAAAGAATCGATCTGTTCGTTTTTAATGATGGCGGAACGCGCGGTGGTCAGGCGATCACAATGTTTGGCACAGCCAGCGGGATCAAAATGCGCCGCTTAAATGCGGAGGAGTTTGGGCAGAAAAGCGATGGAACATACACCCGGATCATCAACTATAATCATCTTTCCAGCACATTGGGATCCTAAGCTTAGAATTCCACGTGGACAAGTTGTCGCGGCCGCTTCTATAGTGTCACCTAAATACTAGTGACTCCAGCGTAACTGGACTGGCCACAGTTAGGCCGCAAATGTAATCACACTGGCTCACCTTCGGGTG